>OLGB01000027.1_pt1 | contig 197234 bp, 181 predicted proteins | sample 1605691 | NCBI WGS metagenome assembly OLGB01 (sample SAMEA3888925, study PRJEB22519) | human gut metagenome | biome: human gut; feature: human-associated habitat; material: faeces | place: Denmark | collected 2010 | reverse complement strand
TTATTCAATTTTTGAGCTAACCTGTTTGCCCTCTGCCCTTAAAAGCGTTGATTTTACTGGGTTCCTGCTTGTTTTCCTATGTCAACGCTCTTTAGGCAGTGGTTTTTTCCTTTGGAGCTGGTGGTGAGAATCGAACTCACAACCTTCTCATTACGAGTGAGATGCTCTGCCATTGAGCCACACCAGCAAAGGACATTTCGCATTTTAGCACATGCCGGCAATAAAGTCAAACATAAAAAGTAATAACTGTTCGTATATGTGCATATTTGTTATCCGCTTAGCGGAATTCTCCGTATAAGAAAAGCGTAGAAAATTCAAGGTCTTTACCTGTTGCACTTTCAGCTCAATTTGTTTACATAATTATTTCTGAAAATTATTATGCAAATAGTTATCAACATTTCCAACAGAGTTTTCAACACTAAAATTACGTTTAATATCAATGAATCTTGTCAATATGTCAGCAATTTCAAAAGCTTGAAGTCGATTTTTGTTACAAGCCGGAAACAAAATCTCGTTTACATAAGTCCATGTTTGTTGAGAGATTGAAATTCTTTACCGCCGACAATGATATGATCCAGAAGCTTTATGTCCACAAGCTCCAGCGCCTTTTTCACGAGCCGTGTGCAGTACTCGTCCTCCTTGGACGGAAGCGGCAGTGCACCGGGGTGATTATGGGCAATTATAACGCTCACGGCGTTATTTTTTATTGCCGCCTCGACCAGCATTCTTATGCCGACCTCCGTTGCATTAACGACGCCTCGGCTTATCTGCTTGCAGGCAATTATACCGTTTGATGAATTGAGCAGCAGCGCATAACAGACCTCGTTGACCTCATACATGAATTTTGCGACAAAATACTCTCCCGCGTCCTCGTTGCGGCGAATAACCTTGTTAGGCAGGCTTTTTGTGAGCAGATAGCGGCGGCTGATCTCGGGAATGAACTTTATGAGTGTCGCCGCGTTCTCGCCTATGCCGTCAACGCGCATGAGCTCGGCATGACTTGCCTCGAACACTGCCGCTAGAGAGCCGAAGTGCTTTAAAAGCCTGTGTGCAAGCTCATTTGTGTCCTTGCGAGGCACGGCATAAAACAGCAGCATCTCCAGCGCGTTGTGATCGTTAAAGCCGTCCAGTCCGGCCTCTACAAAGCGGCTTTTCATTCGCTCTCTGTGTCCGTCGTGTACGCCCATGTGTCCCCTCTCCTTACAGCTCCATATTCGCGTAGGCGTTGAGATCCCAGCCGGCTGTATTTCCGGCGAGGTACTCGTAATAGCCCTGGCAGCCTATCATCGCGGCATTGTCTCCGCAGAGTCTAAGAGGCGGGACGAACAGCTTGCAGCCCTCTTTCCCGGCAGCAGCCCTGAAGTCTGCGCGGATGCGTGAATTTGCCGCCACGCCGCCTGCTATGGCTATCTTTTTATAGCCCAGCTCCCGAGCCGCCATCATGGTGCGCGGAACGAGAGCATCGCTTACAGCTGCGGTGAAGGACGCTGCCAGCGAGCTGCGGTCGAGCTCCTCGCCCTTCTGCTCGGCGTTGTGGACGATATTTATGACTGCCGTTTTGAGGCCGGAGAAGCTCATCTCATAGGGATGTCCCTCAATGTGCGTTCTCGGTAGGTGGTATTTTTTATCATCGCCGCCCTGAGACAGCTCGTCGATCGGCTTACCGCCGGGATACGGCAGGCCGAGCACGCGTGCGGTCTTATCGAAGCACTCGCCGGCCGCATCGTCTCGCGTTGCGCCGATGACCTTGAGCTCGGTGTAGCTGCGCACGTCAATTATAAGCGTATTGCCGCCGGATATTGCAAGACAGAGAAACGGCGGTTCAAGCTCGGGATAGGCTATGTAGTTTGCAGCTACGTGACCTTTTATGTGGTGCACCGGTATAAGCGGAACATTGAGGCTCATGGCCGCGGCTTTCGCAAAATTAAGGCCGACAAGAACGGTACCGATAAGTCCGGGAGCGTAGGTCACAGCTACTGCGTCGATATCACATTTTTCAATACCGGCGGCCCGGACTGCGCGCTCGGCAAGGCGCGAAATGACCTCGACATGGCTTCTGGACGCGATCTCGGGCACTACTCCGCCATATATTGCATGAAGGTCGGCCTGAGAGAATATCTGATCTGTCAGAACGTTTCTCCCGTCCTCGACCACGGCCACAGCGGTCTCGTCACAGGATGATTCAAAGGCAAGTATTTTCATTTCTCTTCCTCACTCAGAAAACAAGTCATCAAAACGGCGTCCTCCTTCGGCCGGCTGTAATAGGCTTTTCGCCTGCCGACCTCGGTGTAGCCGTGTTTTTTATATAAGCTCTGCGCCGGGATATTACTCTCGCGCACCTCGAGTGTCAGAAAGCTCAGCTTCTTCGCTTTTGCCCTCTCATAAAGCTCGGTCAGCAGCATATCCGCAATGCCCTCGCGCCGTCTGTCCGGCGACACGGCAACATTGGAGATGTAGCCCTCGTCGAGAACATACATGAGCCCTGCATAGCCCACTGCCCTGCCGTTCTCATCCTCGGCGGCAAGAAATATGTGCATGAAGTCGGACAACTGAGCCATCAGCTGCTCATGCGTCCACGGAACGGAAAAGCACTGCTGCTCCATTAGCAGGATATCATCAAGGTGCTCGGGGCGGGTATCGACAATGCGAACCATCACATGTCCTCCTCGCGCAGCTCATCAATAACGGCAAGAGTCTCATCCTCGATACGCAGAATGCACTTCTTCCAGCCGATCGGCAGAGTCGGCGGATAGATATCCTCATCGGCAAGGCACATTATGCGCTCGTCGAGATCCTGATATTCGTCGGACAGCTTCTGCGCCTGCAGAGCAGTCATGCACAGCACAACGTCGCAGCGCTCGAGTATCTCGCGTGTGACAGGAACGGCATAGCTGTGCGGCAGTCTTATATCCAGCGCCTCGCAGCATTTTTTTACACGCGGATTTATCTCATCCTTTGCGCTTATTCCGCAGGAATAGGCCATGACCTCCGGACAATAATCACTCTTTGAGGAATTAAAGACAGCCTCTGCGACAATTGACAGACTGTTATCGTCGCATACAAACAGTATGCTTTTAACGTTTATGCCGTTAAAGCCGCACAGCTCCGCCTGACGCTCGTCCCAGCGCTCAAGACTGCGGTCCCCGGCCTGATTCTCGATATGGTGGGTAAGCTCATGATGAAGCGTACTTTTTAAGCGGCGATGGAAGGTCTCGTCGTCCATATCGCCGTAGAGCTCGACAAACGAGCCGTAGTACAGCTCGATATGCCGGCCCATTTTATCGTGAAAGTACATGCCGAGCGTGTATCTTCCGTCTTCGTCGCGCACGGCGTCTTCAACGAAGCTCACGCCGCCGTTTAAATTTTTGAATATTTCTCCGGGAAGCTCATCGACAAGCTCGTCGAGAACATCCCCTGCCTGTTCATAAGTCAGCATCAGTGCGCCTCCGCCCAGCTGTGTCCTGTTTTTACGTCTACCGTTAGCGGCACGCTGAGCTTAGCCGCTCCGCTCATCTCCTCGCGCAGGATATCGGAAACCCGCTGAGTCTCTCCCTCGGGGCACTCGCATATCAGCTCATCATGCACCTGCAAAATCAGCTTTGCCTTGAGCCCTTCGGCTTTAAATCTGTTATATACATTCACCATGGCAAGCTTTATTATATCCGCAGCCGTTCCCTGAATGGGCATGTTCAGCGCAACTCGTTCACCGAACGAGCGTGTGTTGAAGTTTGACGACTTCAGCTCCGGCAGATAGCGGCGGCGTGCGTAAAGCGTCTCGACATAGCCGTCCTGCTTTGCTTTTTCGACGATAGTCTTCATATAATCGCGCACACCGTCGTATTTATTGAGATATGCCTCCATATAGGCCTTGGCCTCGGACTGCATTACGCCGATATCCTGCGCGAGCGACCATGCCGATATACCGTAGACTATGCCGAAGTTTACTGCCTTGGCCCGGCTTCGCTGTAGCGGCGTTACCTCGTCTATCGGCGTATTGAACACCTGTGATGCCGTAGCCGTATGAATATCCTCGCCCGACAAAAACGCCTCCTGCATGTGCTTATCGCCTGATATGTGCGCAAGCAGTCTGAGCTCTATCTGGCTGTAGTCCGCATCAACGAGGACATTGCCCTTTGAGGCGATGAACATCTCGCGGATGTGGCTGCCGAGCTCTCTTCGGATGGGAATATTCTGCAAATTTGGATCAGTGCTCGAAAGCCTGCCTGTAGCCGTGACGGTCATCTGGAATTTAGTCCTTATCCTGCCGTCGGGATCTATGAGCTTTAAAAGCCCGTCGGCGTAGGTGGATTTGAGCTTTGTCAGCATGCGGTAATCCAGCACCATCTGCACTATCGGGTGCTTGCCGCGCAGCTTTTCAAGGACGTCGGCATTCGTGCTCCAGCCGGTCTTCGTCTTTTTCCCTGCCGGAAGCATGAGCTTATCAAAAAGCACCTCACCGAGCTGCTTGGGCGAATTGATGTTGAACTCGCAGCCCGACTGGGCGTATATTTCCCGTTCGAGCTTGAGTATTGTGCCCGTAAGACTCTCGCCAAAGCTTGAAAGCGCCGCTCTGTCTATCATGAAGCCGTACTCCTGCATATCGGCAAGCACACGGCACAGCGGCATTTCGATGTCATAAAAAAGCTTCGTCATGCCGAGCTGCTTGAGCTTTTTCTCCGTAGATTCGCGCAGTCTGTACACAGCCTCCGCTCCAGCAAGCTCCGTGCCGCAATAGCCGATGCTCATGCGGCTAAGGCCGTAGTCGCTGGCAGTTGCGTCGAGCAGATAACAGGCAAGTGCAGTATCGTACTCAAAGCCGTCAATCGGCAGCTTTTCTGCTATAAGCTGCGTCATGAGATTCTTAACATTGTGGCCGATTTTTTTCACCTTGTCAGAGAAAATGTATTCCGTAAGGCGCGTGTAATCATCACCGAGAGCGTTCCAGCGAGCAAGATACACTGTCTTTCCATCGCAGATCTCAAGGCTGTCAAAGCTATAGTCTGCCGTGACGGCGACAGTGCCGGCAGCATTGACGGCACTCATGATATCGTCCGACGACGCGTCCTCAATATACGGCATGTGCTCCGTCTTTGCCGCTTCCGTGCTCTCTGCGCTTTCACTCAGACCCCACTTTTCAATAAATTTGTTAAAGCCGAGCTTTTTGAAAATGTCGTACAGCTCGGGTCTGTAGTTGTCTTGCCAGACAGCGTCCTCGGGTGAAAACTCTATTGGTGCATCGGTGTGTATCGTCGCAAGCTCAAAGGACAAAAATGCGCTTTCCCGACCCTCGCGCAGCTTTTTGCGCACGCCCTCCTTCACATCAAGCGTATTGATGTCGGCATATATAGTCTCAAGATGCTTATACCTCTGCACAAGAGCCATCGCCGTTTTCTCGCCCACTCCGGGGACACCGGGGATATTATCCGATGCGTCACCCATGAGCGCCTTAAGATCGATGATGCTTCTCGGCTCAAAGCCGTACTCATCAAAAAAGAGCTCCGGCGTGTATTCTGTCGTTGTGGTCTGACCCATGCGGCTTTTGACGTGACAGACATGCGTCGTGTCGCTTATAAGCTGGAAGCTGTCCTTATCACCGGTGACGATGCGGCACTCCCAGCCGCTGTCACGGCATTTGGCTGCAACCGTGCCGAGCAGGTCGTCGGCCTCAAAGCTTTCGAGCTCAAGGCGCAGTACTCCCATTGCGTCAAGCACCTGCTTGAGTATGGGCATCTGAACGGCAAGCTCCTCGGGCATCGCCTTGCGCTGCGCCTTATAGCCCTCGTATCTCATGTGGCGGAACGTGGGCGCCTTGAGGTCAAACGCGACGCATACGGCCTCGGGCTTTTGATCATCAAGCAGCTTGCGGAGTATCGAAAGAAATCCGTACACGCCGTTTGTGGGCGTACCGTCCGGCGCGTTGAGCATGCGGATGCCGTAAAAGGCCCGGTTTACTATACTGTTGCCGTCAAGTATCATCAGTTTCATCATTTCACCTCACCGCGCAGGCGGACTATCTCGTCCCTCAGCTGAGCTGCAAGCTCAAACTCCAGCATTTTTGCCGCGGCCTTCATTTCCTTTTCCAGTTTTTCTATGAGCTCCCTGCGCTCGCTTCTCGTGAGCTTCACGCCGTCGGCGCGGCGCAGTGCCCTCTCGCTCTCTCCGGATATCTCAATAAGCTCGCGGACGCCTTTCACTATTGTTTTCGGCACGATGCCGTGCTCGTCGTTATACGCCGACTGCCTTGCACGCCTTCGCTCCGTCTCGTCTATGGCAAGGCGCATCGAGCGCGTCACCGTGTCGGCATACATTATGACCATGCCCTCTGCATTGCGTGCGGCACGGCCGATGGTCTGGATAAGGCTCGTCTCACTTCGCAGGAAGCCCTCCTTATCCGCGTCAAGGATAGCTACAAGACTTACCTCCGGCAGATCAAGTCCCTCGCGCAGGAGGTTTATGCCGACAAGCACGTCAAAGTCGCCCAGGCGCAGGCTGCGGATGATCTCCATGCGCTCTATTGCACCGATATCGTGGTGCATATAGCGGCATTTTATGCCGGCCGCGCCGAGATATTCGGTGAGATCCTCGGCCATTTTCTTCGTGAGCGTCGTCACAAGCGTGCGCTGCCCCTTTTCAATGCGCAGATTTATTTCACTTATCAGATCGTCGATCTGCCCCTCGATCGGACGAACGGATATTTCCGGGTCAAGCAGCCCCGTCGGACGTATTATCTGCTCGGCTATCTGCCCCGCCCTCTCGCGCTCGTAGTCGCCGGGCGTTGCGGAGACGTACACCGCCTGATTTATGCGCTCCTGAAATTCTTCGAATTTCAAGGGTCTGTTATCATATGCCGAGGGCAGGCGGAAGCCGTACTCGACCAGCGACTCCTTGCGCGCCCTGTCGCCGCGGTACATCGCCCTGACCTGCGGCAGCGTGACGTGGCTTTCATCAACAAACAGCAGAAAATCCTTCGGGAAATAGTCGAGCAGAGTCATCGGTGCCGAGCCTGCCGGACGGTTTGAGATTATTCGAGAGTAGTTCTCGATGCCGGAGCAGTAGCCGAGCTCCTGCATCATCTCAATATCATAATTCGTACGCTGAGATATACGCTGAGCCTCCAGAAGCTTTCCGTTATCCTGAAAATACTTAACTCTCTCAGCGCACTCGGCGCGGATATCCTCAATGGCACGTGCCATCTTGTCGCGGCTTACGACGTAGTGGCTGGCAGGATATATCGCGGCGTGGTTCAGATAACGAAGCGGTGCGCCCGTCACGACGTTGACCTCGCTTATCCTGTCAACCTCGTCGCCGAAGAACTCGACGCGGATGGCCTTATCGTTAGAGTAGGCCGGAAATATCTCGACCGTGTCGCCGCGGACGCGGAACATATTGCGCTCGAAGGCGATATCGTTGCGCTCATAGCGAATCTCGATGAGCTTGCGCAGCAGCTCGTCAAAGCTGCGCGTCTGCCCCGGGCGCAGGGATATGACCATGTTTTTATAGTCTATAGGGTCGCCGAGGCCGTAGATGCACGACACGGACGCTACGACAATCACGTCGCGCCGCTCAAACAGGCTGGACGTTGCGCTGTGGCGCAGACGCTCGATCTCGTCGTTTATGGAGCTGTCCTTTTCTATGAAGGTATCGGTGTGCGGGATGTACGCCTCTGGCTGGTAATAGTCGTAGTACGAGACGAAGTACTCGACCGCGTTATCGGGGAAGAACTCGCGGAACTCCGAGCACAGCTGCGCCGCAAGCGTCTTATTGTGCGCGAGCACGAGCGTCGGGCGGTTGAGCCTTTCGATTACGCTTGCCATCGTAAACGTCTTGCCCGAACCCGTAACGCCGAGGAGCACCTGCTCGTCAAGGCCGTTTTCGATGCCTCGCACGAGCGTGTCGATCGCCTCAGGCTGATCGCCCGTAGGAGAGTATGAAGATTTCAATACAAATTTATCCAAGGCTACGCTCCTCGTAACAGTTTTACATTATATTATACCACGCGCGCAGCGCATCGGCAAGATAAGAAAACCTCCGGCCGAAGCCGGAGGTTTTGAGTAGGTTTGCTTAGATCAGATCTGGTAGGACGCCCAGTCGATGTCGGGGAGCTTTTCCGTCCACTTCTCATAAATGCTGTTGCCTACGCGCTCAGCCTTATGATTGTTCGTCGCTTCCTGCATATCGCGGTAGTACCACTTTGCGGTGTCCATATTATCGCTCCAGTTGGTCATCTGGCTGACCGGAAGGAGATCGGACACATCCTTAGTCTGACGATCGAGCACGCGGTTTATCATTGCCACGGTCTCGGCACGGGTGATGTTATTGTTGGGCTTGAACGTGCCGTCGGGGTTGCCGTTTATCCAGCCGTTGCTGGCCGCAAGCTCGATGTACTTCTGTGCCCAGTGCCCGCTGATGTCGTTGAAGGTCTTGCCGCCCTCCTTGAAGTCGCCGAAGCGGGCTATGATCGCAGCCATCTCTGCGCGGGTGATCGGGTCGCCCGGACGGTAGGTTCCGGCAGGATCGCCCTTTATGATGCCCGCATTTGCAAGCGTCGAGATCGCACGGTTGTACCACTTGCCCTTGGCTACGTCGCTGAAGTTATTATCGAGAGAATCAAACTTCGCGCGCGCATCGTCGGTCATCAGGCGGAAGAATATCGTCGCTACCTCGGCGCGGGTCACATTTGCCGTCGGCAGGGACAGTCCCTCGGGCGTGCCGATGATGTAGTTGAAGTGGTCTTCCTTATTGAGCACCTCGAGCATCGTCAGCGTGCCGTTGACGTACTTGATGGCGTAGTTCTTCGTCACGTCCTCGCCCTTGGCGTTCTTGATCACAGCGTCGGAGGGCACGTTCGGGGACGAGCCGGGGACGGACTGGATGCCGGTTATCTTGACGGATTCGACCTTGTCGCCTGCCACGAGGCCGGATACCGTCCACTCATCGCAGGTCACGGGCGTCGGGCCGTACTCGGTCTTGCTGCCGGCGGTGATCGTCAGATCCTTCGGTGTGATGGTCAGAACGCCGTCGGCCTTGATGACGAACTTGACGTTCGTGAAGCGGGCGTTTGTGTTCTTAAACTGCTCGGCCTTGAGTCCCATCTCGTAAGTGCCGGCGTTCACGCCGCTGGCCTCGGCCTTGCCTGTGAAGGTGAAGTCTGCCTCCGTGTAGCGCGGATCGCTTATCTTCACGGTGTAGTCCTTGACGCTGTGCTCCGTGCCGTCATACACCACACTGTCGCTGTTGCCGGTTATCTCAACGATGATCTCGTCCATGATCGGGGGATTGGGGGTGTAATGCCTCTTGATGGTGAGATAACCGTCAACGATTTCGACCGAGACTTCTTTGTAGTTCTTATGATTTATGGTGAAATCATCGGATTTCAGTCCCATGTAGTAGGTTTTAACATTTGTTCCCTTTGCTATCGCATAGTGGCCAGCTTTGAGTTCAACCGTAACAGTATTATCTGCCACTTCAAACGTAAAGCCGCTTACCGACTGTTCCTGGCCGTTATACCACACCTCTTTATGATTGCCGATAATCTTAACAGCAATTTTTCCTGCAGGAACAATCTTCATCTTGCCGGGGGAGCACTCGATACTATAGTTTGCGGTTACATCTTCCTCGCCGGACATTATCTTTGCGTCGCCGGAGAATTGGCCTGTGTAATCGCCGGCATCCTTGCCGGTAAGCAGGTATGTTATGCCTGTTATCTGGTGACCGGATACAAGACCGCTATTGTCAGTAGCTTGAGACAGCGACCACTTGGTGTATGTGTGGGTTTGGCCGTCATAGGTAATTTCTGAAGGATCGCTGTTTTCACCGATAATGGTCAGAGGACGCTTGGTGATCGTCAGACTACCGTCTTTAACTATCACAAACTCAACATCGAAGTTAGCATTGTTGTTGACAAAGCTGTCCGCTGTCAGTCCCATTGTGTATTCGCCTACATTAATGCCGCTTGCGGTTACATCAACGCCAGTCTTGAGGCTAAAGTCAGTCTCTTTATAGGCATTATTGGTGTTATTTTCGATTACAAAGTCGTAACCGGTAAATGTCTGCTCCGAACCGTTGTAAACCTTTGTAGCAGTCTTGCCTGTAATTTTAACAATTACTGCATCTGCTTTAACAATCGTCAGTGAACCGGGCACAAGCGTAACATTGTAGTTTCTAGAAACGTCGTTATTATCTGCATCTATTATTCTGACATCTTCTGCTTTTACACTAAATGCTCCGCTATACGGTCCACCAACATTGATTCCACTTGCGCTGTAGGTCAGATTAGAAGCAGAATGCCCGCCAATCAGACCATCGTTCGTAATGCCAGTCAGCTCTATTGTACTGCCGGTATAGGGTTTGGTACCAGTCTCACCGGTGAAGGTCACGTCGCGCTTAGTGATATTAAACACGCCCGTTTCATAAGTAACCTTATAATATCCCTGAACCTCGGCACCCGTGCTCTTGTGGATTTCATATCCGCCTACGTTCTCACCGGGCGCTCTAGTGAAATCATAAGTTAAGCTGTCGGTCTCGTTGATAAGGCCGCTTACAGTTGCAGTGAATTTGGCAGGATCGTCCTCACCGTAAATTTTGCTTGCGTTGTTCGGTGTTACAGTTACGTTTTTATAGTAGTAGAATATGATCTCGTTAGTTCCGGTGGTAATGGTAACCGGCGTCGCTTCGGTCGATACGGGAGTATAATTGGCATCGGCTCCCTTGGGATATACCATTACAGTCGTGTTAAATGTCTGTCCACTAACCGTCTCGTCTGCATAAGCACGTTCAGTAGTACCTTTCAAATAATGATGGACTTTGTATGACAAGTCTGTGCGTTTAGTCCACGAGCCTTCCAGCACGACGTTGCCATTCGGCATGGTGAACTTGCCATCGGTGGTGATAGTGGGCGTGGTCGGACTATCGGATGCTACCTGCCAGCCGGAGAAGGTGTAGCCGTCGAGAGTGGGAGTGGGTTTGACGGTTACAGTATCGCCTTTTTTATACTGCGTATTATCAACGGGAAGCTGCGCCTGTGCGCCATCGGGAACATCGCCATCATACTGATACGTCACCGTATATTTCGGTGCTTCGCGGTATACGCCGGGGACGTTGAACTGGAGGGTCTTTTCGGTGTCGCCGTCCATGAATTTAAGGGTGGTATCCTCGTTCAGGGGATAAGTGTCATCCTTAGGCACCTCGCCGAGCGTCACCTTGTATGTAAGCGTGTAGGTGGTCGTCTTACCGGAGCCGTCGGGGTTGTCAACGGTAGTACCGTTCTTAGGCTCCCATGTTATTTTCTTTATGCCATTTTCTGTAGTTACAGTTGCTGTGTTGTCTTTAATCGAGGTTTCATCCAGCGTGACGTGCTGACCCATCGGGTCGGTCACGGTGAAGCCGGACGAGATGCCCTGCTCTATGGACTTATAAATTTTTGCAAATGCTTTGCTGAGGGAGTCGCTACTGTCAGTTGCATTGTAAGCCTCGCCGGGAGATGCTATTTTCTGCTTAAGGAATTCGCCTACGGTAAGCCCGCCCGTATAGGTTCCTTCGTTTTCTGCTCCATAACACACCGTATACAGGGTGTTTACGTTGCCCTTGAGGGTTGTAGCGGTAGTTTCTGTCGCGTTACAAATTTGCTCAGTGCAGTCGATACCGTTGCCTAGTTTAGGGGAGTTGCCCAAAATACCAAGATAAATGCCCGAAAATGTCGGTTTACCATCTGTCAGTGCGATAACATATTTATTATTAGATCTGCTTATTTTAGAGATTGCATTATCTTTGAACAGATCGTTTGCGGTGCTCAGTCCCTGTTCGAGGTTCGTCCCGCCATCGGCTCTCATTTTTTGGATAGACGCATTTATTGCTCCCCTGTTATTTTCATTAGACGCGTCAAGCCAATAAACACTTTCGGGAAACCAATTATCCCACGTCCAACCATCACCAAAATTATATTTATTGGCTAAGTCGGCAAAACTCACAAGGGCAATGTAGCGGCCGCTGCCGCTTTTGCCGTAATCATCAACAAACTTTTTTGCAGCCGCTTTGGCCTTTGCCAAGCGCTGGTGATCACCCATCGAGCCAGAATTATCTATCACGAGCACGACGGCAGAAGCGCCGGGAGGCGTTTCTGACGTTTTCGACTTGATCGTGAGCTTGACATTGTAAGTATTAGGCTCGTTCTCTACGGGTTCGGCGGTTTTGCTGTATTCTACATCAGCGCCTGTGGCACTGTTGGTATATGGATCATTCTCCGCAGTAAGACCTTCCTGCGGTGTCCATGTCGTACCGCTATACTTGCCGTAGACGATGTCGCCATCCTGCGTGGTCGCATCAGCCAGCGCGGAGAACGGCAGGAGCGTGAAGATCATGCAGATGCACATCAAAAGCGCAAGTCCGCGTTTTCTTACATTCATTGTTTTTCCTCCTTAAATAAATCAATTCCATTTGCCCGCGGCAGCTTACATTTTTGTTATTAGATGCCATGGGCACACTTTCCCGTGTGACTTTATTGTACTAAACAATTATGAGAAATGCAATGGCAAATTGATGTTTTTCACGATTTTTTTCGTTCATCGTCCATACATGTTGTATGGTATTGTCGTTTTGCGGCGCAAAATGTACGATTTGAGCCGTTTTGTACAGCAAGGTGTCTTGTCATAATGGTGTGAAAATATCCGCACTGCGGCGCAGTGCGGATTTGGGAAATGTTATGTTGACTTGGTTTTAGTAGATAGCTGACAGCTGATAGCCGATAGCGGCGACCCCTCAGTCGGCTGCGCCGACACCTCCCCTTACGCAGGGGAGCCATGGGGGGCGGCAGTGTTGTCGGGTGCGATTGCCTCCCCTGTGTAAGGGGAGGTGGGTCGGCCTTGGCCGAGCCGGTGGGGTTGTCTTTTTCAGTGGCGATTTAAAATTGTTCCGATGCGTATATTGCGGTTGCCCGACCGGAAGCTGCCGACCAAACCGTAAAAAAACGGGCGGGCAATGCCCGCCCCTACGTTATTGATTTTTGTTCCGACTATGCCCGTAGGGGCGACCATTGGTCGCCCGTCGTGCAGGTTTTGCCGGAAGCGACCACTCAGTCGGCTGCGCCGACAGCTCCCCTTGCGCAGGGGAGCCAAGGGCGATGGCTTCCGCTGCGGCAAAGATTTGCGACCCCTCAGTCGGCTCCGCCGACAGCTCCCCTTACGCAGGGGAGCCAAGGGGCAATATTACAGCTGCACAAAACGCGATATCATGACGGCAAACTCTGCGCGGGTCGCGCCGCCGAGGGGGTCGAGCAGGCCGCCGGGCTTGCCGGTGATGATGCCGTTTACATTCGCCCAGCGCATGGCCGGTACGGCATAGTCGCTCACCAGTCCGGCATCGGAGAACGTGCCGGCATAGGATATCGGCGCCTTGAGCGTGCCGCCGGATACGATCTTGTCGGCGTAGCGGTACAGGAACGAGGCAAGCTGCTCACGCGTGACGGTGTCGGTGCCGGCAAAGCGCGTGTCGGTGTAGCCCCTGGCGACGCCGGTGCTGTACGCCCAGGTGATCGCGTCGCGGCTCCAGGCGGCGGTGTTGTCCGTGAACGGGCAGGTCTTTCCGACGACCGATGGCGAGCCGGCCATGCGGTAGAGCACCGTCACGACCTGTGCGCGGGTGACGATCGCATTCGGCGTGAAGGTGTTCGCGCCTGTGCCGTTTATGAGGCCGCGCTCATAGGTATTGACGAGGTCTGCACGGTACCACGCGTCGTCGGGCACATCGGTAAACGGCAGCGGCTCGTACGGGGAGCCCGACTGCTTCGAGCTCATGTAGTCGGCCGGGATGCTCAGCATCCACGACATGCCCAGCTCACCGTAGTGCGCGCTCATGATGCCGACGATGTTGTACAGCAGCGTCGCCATCTCGTCCGGGCAGGCGGTCACGATCTTCATGAGCATCTTGACCAGCGGACGCACCATCTCCTTGACCTGAGAGGCGTTATACTCGGTGATGCCCGCGTCGCGCATCGTGTCAAGGAATATGTCGGCGACGACGGCGACCGCGCTGTCCTCGCCCTTTAAAAGCGCCGAGATGAGCCGCGCCATGTTGTCCTTGGCGTTGACCGCAAGGCTCTGCTTGACAGTCTCCCACTGGTCGGGATAGGTGCCGATGAGCGGCAGGACGAGCTCCTGAATGTCGTCCTGAGCGGCGTAGACCTCGGCGCGGGTGGTGAATACCTCTGTGAAGAGCTTTTCGACGAAGATGTCAAGGAATTCGCCCTGGGTCATGACGTCGCCGCGGATGCTCCTGATGATCTTATCTGCGGTCGCGCCCGGGGTCACGGTGACGTATTTGAAGTCGTCAATGCGGTATTTGCCAGCATTTTCAAAGGTTGCAAAGACCTTGAGCATGTTCTCCTTCAGCTCGGCGTAGTTTGTATCGAGCTTTGCCGAGGGCATGACGTGGTCAACGCCGTAGCGGGCAAAGCCCATGCACTCGGGCGCTACGCGCACGACGAGGTCGTTGTAGTTGATGACGTTGTGGATGTTTTCGTATATCCTGCCGCCGACCTTGTTGATATCCGCGCCCTTGGGAGCTTCAAAGGTGTAGATATACATATCCTTCGGGGAGAGTGTGACGTTCTTGCCGACGGAGACGCCGGACATGAACATATCGTCGAGCGCGCCGCCGAGGAGGTTTGCTCCAGCCGCGCCGCGGCTGTAGCCTGTGCACCAGAGCTTGATCCTGCCTGTGATCTCGCTGTGCTTTGCAAGATAGCTCTGCAAAAAGTCGAGCGCCTTGTCGCGGCAGATGGCAAAGCCTGTGTGCTCACCCTCAAGACCAACGTTTAAGTCGCCCGCCCACTCGGCGTAGTAGCCGCAGCCGCGCAGACCGACGGCGATGACGGTGTACTTCTCGCCGTTTACGCGGATCTCCTTGTTCGCAATGCCGACGCCGAAGGTGTTGCGGCCGGGACGCGTGACGAAGTCCGCGTTTGCCTCGAAGCCGGAAAAGCCGATCTGCTCGAAGAAATCCTCAAGGTTTGCAGGACCCTCGCGGTAGCGCTCGGGGTCGGCGACGTTGCCGGAGGCAAGACACATTGCCATGGTCACAGCGGCAAGATCCTGCCTGTACCGATACGCCGTGTCGGTGAAGTAGCCGTCGCTGTAGGTGAACGGGCACGGGTGATCCGTCTCCATGTCATCATGCCCGGCATTGAACATGATGCTGCCTGTGATGGTCTCATAGCCCTCGCCGGCCGCCAATGCCGGGAGCGGCACAAGCGAGACAAGCAGCATGAGCACCAGCACGATACTGAGTCCTCTTTTCATTTTTTCTTCCTCCATATTTATTATATTGATTCTTCCTTTTCGATCATTGCAAACATAAGCGTCAGAAGTCCCACCTCGGGGAACGGGCAGAATATGCCGGGGTTTGTCATGCTCATCATGAGTATGCCGATGTAAGACAGGGCAAAGGCGCATACTCCGGTGCTTTTTCTGCCCTGCCACAGCATTTTAAGGCGCTTGATAAATATCCAGCCGTAGGCTGCTGCACCGGCCAGCCCCATTGAGCTAATGACCTGAATAACGGCATTATGATAAAACACAAGACTTCCCGGAACGTAGGCCTTGAATATCTCAATATCCTTAGTGCTGCCGATACCTATGCCGAATACGGGGTGGCTGAGGAAATTGTTTATGCCGCGCCTTATAAATTCTATGCGAGTCTTATCGCCGGCAGCGGCGTTTTCTATGCGTGCGGCGTAGAGCTCCGGCACTATAACGACAGCCGCCGCCACCGCGAGCAGCGCGGCGCAGCCGAACAGCAGATTATACAGTCTGCGGCTTTTCTTGTTGGTAATGTAAATGTATATAGCGCACATCACAAGCAGCACCGAGCCGAACAGCAGTCCGCTGCGCGAGCCGGTCATGACCATGGCGATGTACATAAAGGCCGTGCCGATAAGATAGAGATTGCTGCGGCGAACGAGAATGCAGGTCATTGGCAAGCACATAAGAAACATCGTCGTCAAATAATTACGCGGCTTATAAAACAGCACTCCGCCCTTTTCGAGGAATTTATCAAGGTTTTGAATATAAAAGCTGAATATCACAACAGCGAACAGTATTCCCGCCGCGTAGACTGTCTGAGCAACGCGCTCGACTCTGTCATAATCGCGCTTATTCTCAAGACGGGTACAGAACAAGACATAAAACGCAAGCTGTGCAAGCCCAAGGGCAATCATATAATACATGCTGATGGGTTTTAAATAATCTTGTGCAGAAATTGTCCCGACGCCGCCGAGGATAAGTGCAAGCGATACCGCCGCGAGAGGGTATTTGAGCATACCGGCTCTCACAGGGCGGCGATAGTATATGAGGTTAAATATAAGCGCCAGCGTAAACGGCACTATCGCGTACATCATATACGGCACGAGCTGAGAATAGTCCCTGTAGTATTCGACCGATATCTGCAAAATGAAGCAGATCGGTGCGAGAATAGACATCATATCGTCGCAGAATATAAGCATCAGAATAGCGACGAGCACAAACAGGCACATACACTCAAACGAGGTCTGCGTTACCGTCGCGGCAGCTGCCATTATCAGCAGCACCGGCAGATAGTATTTGCTGCTCCACATTGCGCTGACCGCGCTTTGGCCTTTTTGGAAAAGTGATCTAAGCATGTATACCTCTTTGATTTTCAAATATGCCGACGAGCTTGGCGTAAAGCTCATCGGGCTTTACGGGCTTTAGGATATAGCCCGAAAAATCGCTGAGCGCTCCTCCCTGCTCGTTTATGAAGGCGTCCGCCGTCATGGCAAGTATGGGAATCACCGGGCTGCACCGCTTGCCTGAGGCGCGGATGCGCGAGGTCGCCTCTATGCCGTTCATCTCCGGCATCTGGATATCCATAAGGATGCAGTCGTAATAATAATCGGGCTTTGAGCGGAAAAGCTCCACCGCCTCCCTGCCGTTTTCCGCGCAGTCTACGACCGCGCCGTGCCTCTCGAGCAGACGGCAGGTAATGGTCGTGTTTATTGCGACATCGTCGACTACCATGATGCGCCGTCCGTTTATCGCCGAGCAGTCGACGCTCGCAGTATCCCTGACCGACGCTGTGCCGATCAGATACGGAATATCGACGAAGAACGTCGTTCCGGCGCCGAGCTTGCTTTTTACGGATATAGTGCCGCCCTGGAGGTCGATCATACTCTTGCATATCGCCATGCCCAGGCCGCTGCCGGCCGCTCTGCCGCCGTTTGCGCTCTGCTCCTGCGTGTACGGCTCGAAGAGGTGGCCTATAAAGTCCTCGCTTATGCCGACGCCGGTGTCGGACACCTCAAGGTGAAGCATGGACGATTTTTCGCTCATCAGCCTCTGTGAAGCGATCAGAGTCACGCTGCCGCCCGCTTTTGTAAACTTATTTGCGTTTGACAGCAGGTTATTGAGTATCTTGCGCAGTGAAAGCTCGTCTCCGAGGACGTTGGGGGCATTAAGCCCGTCGGTGTTGATTATAAATTTTACGCCCTTGGTGCTCATTGTCGCGCTGAACACGGAATACACCTCGTCAAGCACGACGGAGATATCGAAGGGCTTTGTGTTTATCTCATACTTGCTGCTTTCTATCTTGCTCATATCCATTATGTTGTTGAGCAGGCTCAAAAGATACTGCGAGGACTGATCGATCTGGTTAAGATAATCGCGCAGCTCATCATCGTGTCCCTCGCCGACCATTTCACGCGCAAGATATGTAAGACCCGCTATGGAGTTCATGGGGGTGCGTATCTCATGCGACATGTGCGATAGGAACTCGCCCTTTGCGCGGCTGGAATCCTGCGCAAGCTCAACGGAATTGCGCAGAAGGAGCTGCGCCTCAATATCCTGCGTTATGTCCGTTGCGACGCAGACATAGTGCGACTTTATGCCGCCCGTCACAATGGGGGAAAACGCGCATCTGAGCGTAATATCTCTGCCGTCGCCTGTCTTAAACGGGATATCTACCATATATCCGCCGCTGCCGTCTGATGCCGACAGCGCCGATACGACCTTTTCGGCAGTTTCCTTATCAACATTTTCACGCAACGTCTGTATGGCTGAGCGCTCGGTAAAATAGTCGGCAGGAAGTCCCAGAACCTTCTCGGTGTTGGCGCTTATAAAGCAATATTTGCTCTCGCCCTTGGGCTTGATCAGAATGACGTTCGGTATAAACGCGGTCATACTCGAAAACAGGTGCTCGCGCTCTGAAACCTGCTCATACAGCGCCGCGTTTTTGATGGCGATGGATGCTATCGCAGATACCGTGCTCAGAAACGAGAAATCGGCATAGGTATAGCCCACGCCCTTTTCCTTTTCGGCAAGCAGCAGAAGTCCTACGACGCTGCTGCCGTCCTTGAGAGCGCAGATGCAGGAGATGCCGTAATCTGAAAACAGCTCCTTCTCCGAGCCCCACATGGATCTGTACAGGGAATCGGCTTCAAATTCCTTTATTACTATATGGTTTCTGCCCGAATCGTCTTCTTCAAAGTATTTTACGCAGGGATGATCGGACGCGATTGTGAACGCCGCCGGCTTCAATGGCATAGCGCTGCACATCGGAACGTATTTTCCGTTTTGCAGCAGACAAATATACAGCTGATTTACATGTATCTCGTTTTTTATGACCTTTACGGTCTGACGCAGTATGCTGTCAATATCCAGAGTCTTGGAGACGCTGTCGCTGTACTGCTTTATTCTGCTGCCCTGGCGTTCTTCATCCGAAAAAATGGAGTTTAATAGCTTTCTGAACGCGGATATGGCAGCAAAAAGAATAATGGCAAGAAAGAGGAACGCCTCTATCTCCGGGCTTCCCAGATGTCCGCCGATTTTTTTGAACAGCGAAACTATCTTTTCAAAAAACAGCGCGGCTACGCCTACGCACAGTGCAGACGAAACGAGCATGAGTATGCTGCTCGAAATGACCGGCGTTGTGTTGAACATTCTGCGCTTATAAAGCGAGCAGATGAACAAAATGGCAAATGCAAGGCCGAACAGCGTATCCCAGGGGAAGGTATTTCCCGGGAGTATCTGCACAATGTTGCCGAAGGCCATAAGAAAGCAGCCTATTATTAGCTCGGCAACTCCGGGGGCTTTTTTGCCCTTGGCAGCAAGTATCCTGCGAAACAGCTTCAGTATGGAGCCGACAATGAACATGAAAAATACCGTCGGTATTCCGATCCTCCAGTCCATCGCATAGGTATATACCGCCATGCCGTTGCTGCCGACTGACAGCTTAGGCGGCGCGAGGAAAAAGCCGGTCGCGGAAATAATCAGTATGATTAGCGTACCGAAAAACCAGATCATCCGCTCAAGGCTGTTTTTCACATTTGCAAACTGGTAGACATAGTTATAGACCAGAAATGCTATGGAGAACAGTGCAAGCAGAGAAACATAGTACCAGAACTCGTAGCTCGGGAAAACATTCAGGCGCATGAAAACCGTTCCGCCCGTCCACAGCACGAGGTCGCCAAGCAGTATGAGCCAGGCTCGCATCTCACGGCTGCGCTCTGCCGCACAGAAGGCAACGAACATAAGCGCAAAGCACAAAAACGCCGCAATATTTATATATATGTATGATACGTTCATGCTCTTTCCTCCGTATACTTTGCGGTTCTGGCTTCGCTGTGCATGGCCTTGAGCCATAGGGAATCGGGGTTTATGCGGCTCATTTTAATCCCCTGCTTTTTTTCAAAGCTATCTATTGTTTTATACGGCAGTATGCTTATTTGCAGGGGCTCTATGTTAAGCAGTTTCTTAAGATCCTTATAATCGCTGTCAAAATATCTGAAATACACCGACAGATGCTCGGTGAGCACCTGCTTTGTTACGACGTCGTTTGCCCTTGCCTCGGGAGTTACCTCAAGGTATATGTGCAGAAACGGCGTATTGTCTTCGTCATACTCCTTTGCCGCTATCCAGTCGCCTATGCCGAGCTTTGACATGCGAATTACCTCGGTGATGGATTTTTCGGTTATGCGCGTAAAGCCCGCAATGTCAATAACTGTCGGGATGCGGTCTACATATGTAAAGCGCGGAACACCGGTCACCTTATCAATCTCGGTGCATCTGTACACATCGCCGATGCGATAACGCATGAACGCACCGCCGTGCAGTACGCTTATGACGAGCTCGTACCTTGCACCGGGGCGCACCTCGTCCATCAAGCAGGTGAGCGGCGTGCAGCTCGGATCGGCAAGATTCCTGTGCATCTCGCTTTCCGGGATAAATTCATAAAAGCAGGAGTCCGGAAACAGCACCATGCCGCGCTGCTCCCATGTGTCGCAGCCGACACAGGTCGATTCCGTTCCGGCGGCTACCTCAACCGGCGTTACGCCCCATGCCTCGGCGAGCTTATCACGGTAGCACTTGCCATCGGTTCCGGTACATGCAAAGCCCGTTATGCGGAAAAGGTCTACCGGACGTATCTTGCGATGCTCCCTTCGGCAGTTATATTTTGCCTTTATATACCGTGCAGCGATGACCGGGGATATCTGCACTCCCCCGCCGCCTCCGCCCGAGGATATCTGCTTATCGAAATTCTCCGTTATGTAATTTGCGACGCTGCCCATGGCGAAAAAATAGTCTATGCCGCCGTTAAAGGCCATTTTGAAGCCCTTTTTCATGCGCTGACTGAAGCTGAGGTCTGAATACTCGTCGCTGTCGGGCAGCCACTCAAAGCGCATCTCCTCGTTCATGAGGCTCGGGATAAGTCCTGTTTCATAAGGAAGCGGCGCGCCGCCGTACAGGAAGCGGTGCCCCGGACGAATATTGAAGTCGGCTTTCCCGTGACCCGACACAAGCATGGCCATCGCCATGATATTGTGCTTATACGAATCGAGCATCCTTCGCGTATAAGGCGCAATCTTTATCGGTCGCAGGCCGCCCTCCCATGTCGTTTCTATCCATATCACCGGAGCTTCGGGAAGCGTATCCGGGTCACGGCGAAACAACACGTCGGCATAGCTTTCATAGCTCGTCAGCGGCATAGTTTGCAGGAACTCCTCGATGCTATCGGGCACGTCGGCCCTGTATATGCTCTTTCCGAGCTCGGACACGCACCATAAGTTTATCTGCTCCTGCATGAGGCGGCGCTGAATGTACATATATTCTTTTATGTTGAGATCCAGGTAGCCGCAGTATTCGTTCCAAAGCTGCTGCTTACTGAATTTACGCAATTTCTGTTGAAATGTCATATCTTCCGTCCGAAAAAATCTATCTTTTTAATATCTTTTTTATCTCCGCCGGGGTCGGGAGCAAAAACGGCACGCGCTTTTTATACTCGTCGTAGCCGCCTATGGAGCGCGGGAACAGCCACTTATCCTCAAATGCCGCAAGCAGCATATTAAACACCGCGTACGCCAAGACTTCCTCCCATGGCAGTGAAAGAGCATAGTGAAGCGAAAAATAAAGTCCCGTAAAGAATATTACACCCGGGTGACGGCACAAAGCGTAAAAGCCCTTATCATACACCTGACGTCCGCTTTCCTGGCTTACATATGCGTCCTTTACGGAAAACGAGCCGAACAGCGCATAAAGCAAAACGAGCAGAAAAGCCGCTGAGACGGCGCACCAGGCGGCATCGGGAGCCTTAAAGCTCAGTCTAGCCGCTGTTGCTGCCGCAAGCACAATAATCCCCAGCGGAAAGCACAGGCGCATGGCTTTCTTATGCCACAAAGCATCGTTTATATCCCCCAGCAGCATCAGCAAAAATGCCGCCAACCCAAGGAGAATCATAGGCTTTTTATCATGTCGATCGCGGCGGCGTACTCGCGCTCGACATCGACACGATATCCAAGCGCTTGAGAGGCGTCTCCGTGCCGCAGAGGCTCAGTTATGCCCTTCATCGCGTCGAAAAGTCCGGTGAGCCCCAGCATACCGGAGCAGCCCTTGAGCGAGTGCGCCGCTTGAAAGCCGCTGCATACATCGCCTGCATCGAGCGCATGCATTAGCTGTACGTAATTCGTATCCGCAAGGAACATCTCCAAAAGGCTTCGCAGAAGCTCCTCATCTCCGGCGCAGCGCTCTATGGCGCCGGCATAATCATACCCGTGCGCTGCGTATGCGAATTTGATCTCAGACATTTGCGCCCTCCTTATATTCGAATATCTCGGACGGGCGGCCGCCTGTCTTGCAGTCGAGCGTTATGCCGACCTCGCCGAGAGAGTGCATGTATTTAAGATATCTGCGCGAGGTAACAGTTGAAAGACCGAGACCGTCGCTTATCTCGGTAAGAGGCATTTTCTTTCCCGCATTTTCGCGCATGAAGCCTCTGACCGTCTCGAGCGTCGTCTTATTTATCTTGCCGGGGTTCGCACCTCCCTGAGCGGACTGCGGATCGGTGTTATAGTTCCTGTGCGGGCAAAGGAGCGTGTCGACCTTATCCTGCGTCCAGACACGGGTGGTCCTGACGAGCTTCATGACCGTATCGAATCTGGCCACGGCCTTCTCGAGGCGTGCGGCATTAAAGGGCTTGAGGATATAGTCGCAGATGCCGCAGCACATGGCGGAGCGTATGACCTCATAGTCGTCTGCCGAGGTTATCATGATGACCTGAACATCGGTGTTGAACATTCTCAGCTGAGTAAGAAACTCAACGCCGTTCATTCCGGGCATGAAATAGTCGAGCACTATGAGATCCGCGCCGTCGGGCGTCTGCTTGAGATATTCCAGCGCATCGGCGCAGCGGCGGTAATTGCCCTCAAGCCTAAGCTGGGTAAATTTACCCAGCTGCTTTTCAAGAATGGAGCAGACCATCAGGTCGTCCTCTACGATAATAGTTTTATACACAAAAACACCTCTGTCTGTCTTTCGGCCGCGGCGCGGCGTTACTCTTTCTGAAATTTAATAATATTTATTTTACCAACTTTTTTTATCCCGGTCAACAGTAATAGGACAATTAGTTTTTAAATGTGTCAGCTTTCACCCCTTGCAAGGAGCCGGATATCGTGATACAATTAGCGAAAACTCAACCGGAGGCCATGATATGACAAACGACGAAAGGCTCGATCTGAAAAAAGAGATCGAGGAGCAGGACGGATATAAATACAGCGACGAGCTGTTCTACACCGGCGAGGGCGATCTGCTCGACACCGCCGAGGGCAGAGCAAAGTTCTGCCGCATAAACGAAACCACGGTATTCAAGAAAAAAGACCCGACGGTCTGGAACAACTACATCTGGGTGTTCAATAATCAGGGCGTCGGCATGACGATAAAGCGCCAGAGCCATGTCGATCCCAAGCTCATGGAGTGCATCGACTATGACGCCGACGGCAATCCCACCGGCAAGGCTTACGAGCCGGCGTGATGAAAAAACAGGTTCACAAATGTGAACCTGTTTTTTCATTTTCTGTGCTTATTTATTTCTTATCACCAGGTATGCTATGCCGCTGAGGATGAATGCCGCGATGGCAGGGATCGAGAGTATCATGCCGTAGAACAGCAACGCAGACAGCTCGAACGGTATGTTATTAAATCCCTCGGGAACAATAAACCACGCGAGAAGGAAAAATTCAAAAGCAAGGAGCAGCAGGAAATCATACTTTCCGCGTTTTTTTGCGGCTATCGTCAAAACGACGGCGCCGAGAACGGGCAGGATATACAGATACCATATTCCATATATCGTAACAGGAGGTATCATCGCTCCGTCGCCTATCCGCTGCGCCGCAAGACTGATCCCGCAGAGGCAAAACAACGCGGCATAAGCCCACCATTGGCGTTTTTTACGGGTTTCCACAGTAGTTCCCTCCTAAGTTAAATTTGTAAATATATTATAGCACATTGAACGCACTCTGCACAATGTGTTTTTACATATTCAAAAAATGTAGCACTATTACCAATAAAAAATGCAGGCTCAGGGTCGTGAGCCTGCGTTTTTTGTTAAAGATTACTTATTCCACTCGGCGACCTGAGTGCGCAGCCAGTCTGCCCACTGATCGATGCCCTCGCCCGTTCTTGCGGAGATGGGGATGATGGTGATATTGGGGTTGAGCTTTTTGACGTATTCCCTGCACTTTTCAAGGTCAAAGTCGAAGTACGGCATGACGTCTATCTTATTGACGAGCAGAACGTCGCAGATCGAGAACATCAGGGGGTACTTCAGGGGCTTGTCATGACCCTCTGGAACTGAGAGGATCATCGCGTTTTTCACAGCGCCCGTGTCAAATTCCGCGGGGCAGACGAGATTTCCTACGTTTTCGAGTATCGCAAAGTCGATATTCTCCGTGCCGAGGCCCTCAAGCCCCTGCTTTGTCATGCCCGCGTCGAGGTGGCACATGCCGCCCGTGTGCAGCTGGATGACCTTCGCGCCTGTCTCCGCGATCGTATGAGCGTCGACATCCGAGTCGATATCCGCCTCCATAACGCCTATGCGCATCTCATCCTTGAGCGCAGCGATGGTCGCCTTGAGGGTTGTGGTCTTGCCCGAGCCGGGGGATGACATGAGATTAAGCAGGAATGTTTTCTCACGCTTGAGCTCCTGTCTGAGCTTATCCGCTTCCCTGTCGTTGTTTTCAAATACGCTTTTTTTGATTTCAAGTACTCTGAAGCCTTCCATTTTCGATGCACCTCTGTCTTTATTAGTTTAGTGAATTCATTATTGTGTTAAGGACATTATCGAAATTCCTGCTGTTTACCGAGTATTCGGCACTGGCAGCTCTTGTCGTGCCCTCGCCCTTTTTGCGCATCGTGTCTACTGCGTCCATGAGCTTATCATAAAGCGAAAGCTCTGACGACGAGCTCTCCTTGCCGATGGCTGCAAGGTAGCCCGTGTCTCCGACAAAGCTGCTGTTATTCTTCTGCGAGGTGAACCAACGCAGAAACTCTACTGCCGACCTTTCGTGCGTATTGTCCGACGCGAGAACGGTCATGCCGGTGACCTTCTGCGTATATGCGGGCTTACCGTCCTTCATATACGGGAAGCTTACAAACTCAAAGTCGTCACCGCTGAGCTTATCGGCGTATTTCATGAGGTCTGCCGATGATACTATCGCCGCGGCGACGTCTCCGTCGGCCAGCTTTTTTGCCGCCTGACCGCCGGATGAGGTGAAGCCTCTGTCATATGCTGTTTCAGCAAGGAGCTTATATATGTATTTGCAGTTATCGCTTTCGGTATCGTGAGGGCTCACGCCGTCAAATGTCTCGCCGAGCTGCGCTACGGCGTCGCGGAAGAACAGCGAGTAGTCCGATATCGTGAAAAAGCTCTTCGAGCTGCGCTTATAGTACTCATCGGCAACCGAGCAGAGCTTCTCGAAGCTGGATATTGCCTCGAAATCGGCAAAAAGCGCGGTGTTTACAACAAAAACATTCGTCTCCGCCGCTATCGGTACGGAGGAAAGCCCCTTTGAGCCTTTCGCTTCGGCCGTCATGCTCTTATCATAACCTGAGGTCTCCCAGCTGCCGAAATATTTGTCCATATCGGCAAGCTTATCCTGATCGTCGAGCCATGCCGCAAAGTCCGTATCGCAGGCAAGGATATCCGGCTTTTCTCCGCCGCCTGCGAGCGCATCCTCAACGCTTTCATAAAGCTGCTCCTGAGTGTCGAAGGACTTGGCATTTATTCTGATGCCGCAATCGGCACCATCAGTTTCGTTATACTCGCCGCACATGGCGTAAAAGCCGGACCACATCGCGTCATCGTTTACATACCAAACGCTCAGCGTCTGCTGCTCATCGGGCTTAAACGGCGCATAATGGGCAAAGTATATGTATATTACGCCGCCGAGCAGCAGCACCAGAGCCGCCGCAATTGCGAGCTTATACTTGATCTTTGACATTTCCCGTTCCTTTTTGCCCGGTCAATACCGGACATTTTGATTTTACATAGCTTTTATATCACATTTTCCCGTCGTTTTCAACCGCATTGTGTCGATGCGCACATAAGATGCATATATCTTGTGGCCGAGCAAAACGGCAGGAGCAATAGCTCCTGCCGTTTCACGTCATATGTGGGCTTAGTTTATATAGGAAAGAATATCACGCGGCCGGTATTATTGCCGCTCCGATATGCTTTATAACTCTTGAGATCTCGCTCTGGCTTATCCAGTCGGTCACCGTGCTCTGCCCCAGGCCGATAAGAGCGCCGTGGTTTCCGATATTCTTCGTCAGGCTCTCAGCCAGTACGGCCCAAAGCTTCTGTCCGTCCTCGGTGCTGCTCTCGGCAATGCTGAACTCATAGCCTATGCGCTTGACAACATCACCGGGCTTATAGTACTCACTGAGCTTATCATAGAAATCGCTGATGGCGCTGGTGAAGCTCACAAGCTCGTCGCAGCTGAGCTCATTGAGCTTGAGCTTTTCCTCATACTCCTCCGGAATGACCCCCGCGACCGAGCCGATACGCTCAACGCCCTCGGGCAGACCGACATACTCGAACAGCTGGTTCAAAAGCTGGATATTATTCTTAACAAGCTTGTCAAAGCTGTAGTCTCCGTGCTCGGAGATAAACCTGTTTATGATATTGACGCGTCCCTCGGAGATGCCGAATTTCTCAGCCGTCGCGGCAGAGGCAGCGTCGCGGCTTATTATCTGACCAAGTATCGAGAAGCCGTAATCGACGGCCTTGTCTATCTGTTCGACGGTTTCGACCGTGCTCTTGAGTATCCCCCGTGCCATATCGTCGCTCGACGCGGCAACGCTTATGAGTATCGAATTTTTAAGGTTCGTTATATACTCCTTCTCCTGAAGCGAGGTCACGATCTCCGTAACGGCTGTCTTATAATCCTTGCCCTTGAGCTCAAGTCCTTCGAGCACCGGCTGCGATTCTTCATTGAGTCCTTCAACATTCACTACGATGTCACGGTCGTTTACCTCGATGCGTATGCTGGGGTTAACGTCGATCATAATAACGCTGTTGTGCGCCATGCTGACGCTCTGCACAACTGAGGTGAGCGTCATCTCGTCCTTATCCACACGCGGGCCGTTTGCGGCTATCACACCCGTACCGAGTATGACTATGGCAAGGCTCGCGGCTATGGACGCGATGACATTGCGTGAGCCGGAGCGCCTGCGCGCCGTTTTCACGCTTTCGGTCATTATCTCTTCAATATATTCATCTTTTACAGAGCCCATGGCTCTGAGCAATCTGTCGCTCTTCAAAGAGATATTCCTTCTTTCATGAAATGTTTTTTCAGTCTGCCGCGCAGTCTGAAAAGCATCGTAGTTGTTTTTGAAACCGATATGTCATACCGCTCGGCGACATCGGCAATGGGCTCCATCATCCAGTATCGCCGCATAAAAACTCCTCGCTCCACGGCGCTGAGCGTTTCAAGAAAGCTGTTCAGCGCGTTCGTTATATCTTCGGAATCCTGCCGTCTCTCGAACTCGTCGACGCCCGATACACACTCGGCAAGCTCATCAAGCAGCACCGGCACCTCGCCGTTTCCGCGCTTTGAGCTGTTTTTCCGCCGCAGCTTATCGAGCGCGATATTGCGGGTTATCTTCCCTATGTAGGCCGAAAGCGAATCCGGCTCGTTCGGCGGGATGCTTCCCCAGGCCCTCATATAGGCATCATTCACGCACTCTTCGCTGTCCTCGGCATTTCCGAGAACATTGAATGCCACGCGGTGACAATAGCGGCCGTATTTAATATCTATTTGTAAAAGAGCTTCCTCGGAACGCGCCAGAAAAAGCTCAACAATACGCCGATCGTCCACAACAAACTCCTAACTCTAACTATAAAGACGGATATTTAGATTAAGTATCACATTTTTTTGCGAAAAACACAAGAATTATTTTTCCATCAAGGCCATTTTACGATAATTGAAACCATTTGTTGTTGTAGACGGCATATTGATATGTTATATTAGGTGTTAAATATGTACTTTTAACGAAAGAGGGTAACTGTCTTGAAAACAAGAGTTATATCGGCGACGGTGCTTATAATACTGGTCGTTACATGTTTTGCACTGGGTCCCGTGACGAGAGCGCTGTTCCTGCTGGCGGCGATGATAATGGCCGTATGGGAGACATGCCGCGCCATAGGATATAAAAACGTCGTATGCTCTCCCTGGATACTGTACGCTTACTGCGCCGCAACTGTCGCGGAGCTTTGGTTCAATGCCGACGCTTTAGCATTTGAGATTACCTTTTTCCTTGCCGTATTTGCCGTTATGACGGCCGGTATCGTTTCAAAAAAGATCCGCGGCGCGGGCGCGCTTGCTACACTGGGCGTTCTGGCATACCCGGTCATTCCGTTTATCATTGTGTGTAAGCTTGCGCTTATGGACAGCGGCGTTTGGATCCCGGTGTTTTCTATAGCATGCATATCCACCTGGGTGTGCGACAGCTTTGCGCTGTTTGGCGGCAGAAGATTCGGAAAGCATAAGCTCGCGCCCGAGGTCAGCCCCCATAAGACCGTCGAGGGCAGCGTCTGCGGCGCGATAAGCGCAGTCGCTGCAGGCGTTATACTTTTCTTCGTGCTCAAGCAGTGGTTTAATGTAAGCATTCTCGGCTGCACTCTGACCGCGCTTATCTGCTCGAGCTTCGGCCAGGTCGGCGACCTTGCGGCCTCGCTGATAAAGCGCATGGCCGGCCTTAAGGATTACAGCAATCTCATCCCCGGTCACGGCGGCGTTATGGACAGGGTAGACAGTCTGCTCTTCTCCATCCCCTCGGCGTACTTCTGCCTTATTATTGCGGGCATCATCTGAACCCTGCGGAGTAAAATCTAATGAAGAACTTTTCTCAGCTTAAAAAGCTCATGCTCATAATAAACCCCGTTTCGGGGCGGCGCACCTCCCTGCGCTTTCTGCCGGATATAATAGGGATATTCTCGGCAAACGACTATGCAGTGACGGTTTTTCCGACCACTAAAAGCGGTGACGCAACGGATTTTGCGATGTACTACGGAAAGGAATTTGACCTTATCGTCTGCATAGGCGGCGACGGTACGCTCAACGAGGTGATAAGCGGCATCATACGCGGCGATTGCCGTACGCCGCTCGGCTACATTCCGTCGGGCAGCACAAATGATTTTGCCGCCTGCCACGGAATATCCTCGGATATGCTCGAGGCTGCGCGGAGCATAGTCGGCGGCAGGCCGAAAAGGATCGACATCGGGAAATTCGGAGAGCAGTATTTTTCATATGTTGCGGCCTTCGGCGCGTTTTCCTGGCTGTCATATACCACGCCGCAGAACCTCAAAAATATGCTGGGGCACTCGGCATACCTGCTTGATGCGGTGAAGGATCTTCCGAAGATCCGGGCTCATCATTTGAGGCTCGATATCGGTGAATTCACCTGCGAGGGTGACTATATATTCGGCGCTGTATGCAATTCGACCTCTGTCGCAGGGACGATATCTCTTCCGAGGGCCGTTGTAGATACAGGCGATGGGAAGTTTGAGATACTGCTTGTCCATGAGCCGCAGACGATTATAGATTTTCAGAATATTCTTCTCGGCATTTTTACGCAGGACTACTCCTCCCCCTTCCTTGATTTCTTTCAGGCTCAGTCGCTGAAGATAGAGGCACCGGAGGATCTCGACTGGTCACTCGACGGTGAGCGCGGAAAGGGCGCAGAAAGGCACGAGATTGAAAATCTCGCAGGCAGACTAACTCTTATATGCTGAAAAATTACCGCTTTTGGCGGTAATTTTTCATGGGGGTCTATGAAAAAAATCTTTAACACAATAAACAATTTCATGATTGAAATAAGCGAGGACAACATAAACGCCCACGCTGCGGCGAGCGCGTTTTACATGTTTTTATCACTCGTTCCGTTTGTAGCGCTTTTGACGGCGATAATACCCTACACAGGTCTTTCGCAGGAAACGCTTTTTGACGCAATCGAGCGCTACATACCGGCAGCTCTGCAAGCGATAATCGAATCGGTCGTCGACGATATATACTTTGCCCCGGGTGCTGTTTTGCCGCTTTCGATATTGCTGACGATATGGCTTTCAAGCCGTGCATTTTCGGCGCTCATCCGCGGAATCGAGGATATTTTTCACTCGCCGAAGTACTCTACCTTCCTGCGCCGCAGTCTGATCGCATGCTTTTACACGATCAGTATGATAGCCGTTGCGATAATCGTGCTTGCACTGATGGTCTTCAGCAAGGAGATATATGACCTTATAAGCATCCATCTGCCGGCGGTCTCACCGGCCCTGGTGCTGCTTCTCAAGCTCAGGTTCGTCGTCGCTTTTCTGATACTGGCGGTGGTCTTCCTCGCGATATACAAGGGCATTCCCGGAGTTAAAATAAAGCTTCTGCATCTGCTGCCGGGAGCCGCCGTAGCCGCGGCAGCGTGGCTGCTGTTCACATGGCTGTTTTCGCTTTTTATCCGCTATGCAAACTATTCCACCTACGGCAGCCTTGCAACGATAGTCATATCCCTTCTCTGGATGTACTGGTGCATGTACATCATTCTGCTCGGAGCCTCTGTAAACCAGTTTATTATAGAGGCGCATGAGGACTGATTTTGCCGCATAATGCACAAATTTCAAATCTTAATTTTATATACATTTACTTTATAAATTTGTTATGCTATAATCAACACCGTTTTGAATTTATACATTATACAGGTGATAAAATGAGTCAGAACAATTCGCTTGCCATGTTTGAGAATGAGTCAATAGGCAAGCTTATGCTTAAATTTTCCCTGCCGGCCATAGCGTCGATGGTCGTAAACTCCATATACAATATTGTTGACCAGATATTTATCGGTCAGGGCGTCGGCATGTACGGCAACGCGGCAACGAACCTCACCTTCCCTCTCGTCACGATAGCGATGGCCATAGGCACTCTCATAGCCGACGGCTGCGTTGCGTATTTCAGCCTAAAGCTCGGGCAGAAGAACTACGATGAAGCCGCGCGCACCATGGGCAACGGCATTACGATATCTCTGCTGGCAGGTCTTTTCATTACGCTTTCCATGGAGCTTCTGCTCACACAGGTGCTGAATCTCTGCGGAGGCGCGAAGGTCGCAGAGGAAACGTTCAGATATGCCACCGAGTATGCGAGAATAACGCTCATCGGCATACCGTTTGTCTGCATAAGCATGACGGTCAACAGCATTATCCGCGCGCAGGGCAATCCGCGCTACGCCATGATATCGAATATATCCGGCTGTCTGCTGAATGTTGTGCTCGACGCGTGGTTCGTCCTCGGCCTTGGCTGGGGCGTCGCGGGCGCTGCCTGGGCAACGATAATCGGTCAGATACTTAACTTCGTTCTCGCGGTTGCATACATTCCCCGTCTCAAGGGTATTGAATTCAAGCGCGAGTACGCTATGCTGAACGGAAAGACGCTGTTTTCGTTCCTGCCGCTCGGAATATCAAGCTTTTTTACACAGTTTGGCTCGACCATCGTCGTTATCTGCATGAATAACCTCACTGTAAAATACGGCCTGCAGAGCGTTTACGGTCCGGATATCCCGCTTGCTGCCTTCGGCATTGTCATGAAGGTAAACTCCATTATAGTCAGCGTCATGGTAGGCCTCGGAATAGGCAGTCAGCCCATCGTCGGATACAACTACGGTGCGAAGAACTTCCAACGCGTTAAGGCAACATATCTGCGGACAATCATCGTCGGACTCATTGTCGGCTTTATCGGCTGGGGCTGCTTCCAGCTGTTTACGCAGGAGATCATCAACATCTTCGGTCAGGAAAATGAGCTGTACAACGATTTTGCGCTCAAGTGCTTCCACATCTTCCTCGGCGCTATATTCCTTGTCGGCTTCCTGATACCCTCCGGCATCTTCTTTCAATCGATCGGCAAGCCCGCAAAGGCTATGATCTGCACGCTGACAAGGCAGCTTCTCTACTTCCTGCCCGGAGCCTATTTTCTCTCAAGCATCATGGGCATCGACGGTTTGCTGTACGCAGGTCCCGTGGGCGATACGCTCGCGGCAATAACCGTCGCTATCCTGATAATCGGAGAGATGAGAATAATAAACGGCAAGATAAAAGAACAAAATGCATAGTATTAAGCTTAAAGGCCTCCCGACAGGAGGCCTTTTTTGCATTTATGCATTGACATATTTTGCTTGCGGATATATTATATCCGCATGAAGATATTATTTGCTGCAATTTCAATGACGGCTTTTGCCGCGGCGGCGGTGTTCGCCGTGCTTGCAATAAAAAGCAGGCACAGGGCGCATGTCGGCCGTGCGGTCATATGCTGCTGCATACTCGCCGTTTCGACTGTGGGCTTTGTTATTTCGACGCCGAATGAGATGGCGGAAGCCGGCAGCGCCGTACATGTCACCGTGAGCCCTGTCAGGGACACCTCCGCCCCGGCGGAGACGGATATTCCGGTTGATCAGACGCCGGCTCCCGTGCAGCTTCAAGGCTCTTATACGGCCAGCAGCAGATCGGATAAATTCCATATGCCCTTCTGCCCGTCGGCAGCGAGAATATCGGAGGATAACCGCGTTTGGTTTTCGACACGCGATGAGGCCGTTGCCGCCGGGTATTCACCCTGCGGTCGCTGTAAGCCGTAAAATAAAAAAGGCAGCCTGCCTGAATCGGCAAGCTGCCTTTGGCAGCGGATGAAGGATTCGAACCCTCGAAGCGCCTGCGGCACTTCGTGCGCTGATTTGAATTTGTGTTCGGGTTCTAAAGCTTCCCGGCAAATAAAAAAGGCAGCCTGCCTGAACCGGCAAGCTGCCTTTGGCAGCGGATGAAGGATTCGAACCCTCACAAACGGAGTCAGAGTCCGGTGTGCTACCATTACACAAATCCGCTAAGCGCAAGAGCTATTATACCGTAAAATCGGAATTTGTCAATACCTAAGCAGCACTTTTTTAAGAAAACAGGCGGTCAAAATCGACCGCCTGTCTGTTATCTGTATCCTTATTTTTATCGTACGATGAAGTTGACGGAGGTATCGCCCTGCTCGTCAACGCCGAACTCGTAGTCCTTGCCGGGGAGGATCGCGTTTACGAGGATGCCGACGATGGATGCGACCGCGAGGCCGGAGAGAGACACGATGCCGATCTGGATGCTGCCGACGGAGTAGTTGATGCCGATCGCAAGGACGAGGATGAGTGCTGCAACGATGACATTGCGGCTGTTGGTGAAGTCAACCTTGTTCTCAACGACGTTGCGGACGCCGACTGCGGAGATCATACCGTAGAGGATCAGGGAGATGCCGCCGATGGTCGCGGTGGGCATTGCTGTTATGAGGGCCGCGAACTTCGGGCAGAAGGAGAAGATTATCGCAAAGCATGCCGCGATGCGGATAACGCGGGGATCGTAGACCTTGCTGAGCGCGAGGACGCCGGTGTTCTCGCCGTAGGTAGTGTTTGCGGGTGCGCCGAAGAGTGCCGCGAGAGTAGTCGCAAGGCCGTCGCCGAGGAGGGTGCGATGCAGTCCGGGGTCAGCAACAAAGTTCTTGCCGACGGTGGAGGATATCGCACAGATATCGCCGATATGCTCGACCATGGTCGCCAGAGACAGAGGCACGATGGTGAATATTGCGCTCAGGAGCATGCCGGTGTCAACATTCATATTGAACAGGTGGAATACGCTGTTTTCCCACACGATGGGCAGGCCGACCAACTTGGCCTCCGCAACCTTTTCCGCAACAGCAGTGCGGGAGGCGGGGTCTATGAGCATGGAGATAAGGTAGGAGCCGAGCACACCGAGGAGGATGGGGATGATCTTGGTCATGCCCTTGCCCCAGATGTTGAAGCAGACGACGATGATGATGGCCGCTGCGGCTACGAGCCAGTTGGCGTTGCAGTTGTTGATAGCCGAGGAGGACAGGATAAGGCCGATGGAAATGATGATGGGGCCTGTGACTATCGGGGGGAAGAACTTCATGACCTTTTTTACGCCGAATGCCTTGAACAGCGCCGACAGGATGACATACATAAGTCCTGCGCAGGCGACGCCGAAGCATGCGTAAACGAGGAGGTCGTTATTATATATGGGGTGACCGGATGCGTCTGTACCTATGGTGCGGATCGCATTGTAGCCGCCGATGAAGGCGAACGAAGATCCGAGAAATGCGGGAACCTTGCGCTTTGTCAGCACGTGGAACAGCAGAGTGCCGAGGCCGGCAAACAGCAGCGTCGTTGCGATATCAAGTCCCGTAAGGAGCGGAACGAGAACGGTTGCGCCGAACATTGCGAACATGTGCTGAAGTCCGAGAATCAGCATTCTGGGAGTGCCAAGGGTGCGTGCGTCGTACACGGGTCCATTAATCACGGTTTTTTCTTTCATTAGTGATTGTACCTCTCTTTGTGTAGTTTGTAGTTTTATATTAAGGATCTTTGCTGACTTATTGATCTGTCTCCATAAGATACACGCCCGTTTCGCCGTCAAACTCCGGCAGGCGGACCTCGATGAGCTCGGCTCGCGAGGTGGGAACGTTTTTGCCGACATAATCGGCCCTTATGGGCAGCTCGCGATGGCCGCGGTCTACCAGCACCGCAAACTGGATGCTGCGCGGACGCCCCGCCGTGAATACGGCTTCAATGGCGGCTCTCGCCGTGCGGCCGGTGTAGAGCACGTCATCAACGAGGACAACATTTTTATCGTTCACATCCGCGCCTATATCGGCCTTCGTTATGACAGGCTGCTCACTTTCGTGTGTGAGATCGTCGCGGTAAAAGCGGATATCAACGCTGCCGCAGGGAAGCTCGGCATTTTCAATTTTCTTAATGTTATCGCGGATGCGCTCGGATATGGGTACTCCCCTTCTACGGATACCGACAAGCACAACATCATCGACGCCCTTGTTCTTTTCGGTTATCTCGTGAGATATTCTCATAAGTGCGCGGCTCATTGCCGCCTCATCCATAAGTCTTGCCTTGAGCTTCACATTATCACCCCGAACAAAAGAAAATCGCCCTGCCGAGAATCGGCAAGACGCACAAGAGCATGACTCTCCCTTCGGAGAGATGCACAATATCTGCGATTTTGCCGGCTTCTCTGAACCGTCTTAAAAATCTTTTCCATGCGATTATACTTGCTCATTCACAATTTTGCAACACCTTTTTTGCTTTTCTGGCATTTTCGGAAAACATGACAAAACCCGAGGCAAAATGCCTCGGGTTTTCTGCTTATTTAGCTACATTATACACATCTTCTCTGAGATGCAGGAAGGTAGGCAGCTGCTCACGGACGGAATCCACCTCGTTTAAGTCGATATTACAATAAAGTATCTGCTCTGTTTCATCGCAGGCGGCCCTGACCATACCGAAGGGATCGGCGACGGTTGAATGCCCCCAGCACTCATAGTCAAAGCCATTGTACCGCGCTGCCGACGCTCCGACAAAGAACAGCTCGTTATCCATGGCACGGGCACGAACGCTCAGCTCCCAGTGTCTGGGGCCGGTGGTCATGTTGAACTGCGCAGGGCACAGTATGACCTCTGCCCCCCTTTTTGCCATAGCGCGTGTCAGCTCCGGGAAGCGGATATCAAAGCATATCTCAACGCCCATCCTCCCGAAGCGCGTGTCAAACACCGTGATGTCCTCGCCGGGCGCAAAGCTGTGCGACTCCTTGAATCTTACGCCGCCCTTTATATCGACGTCAAACAGATGTATCTTGCGGTGGCGTGCGATCTCCCGCCCGGTCTCGTCAAAGACATAGCAGGTGTTGTACAGCTTATCGCCGCACTTTTCGGGCACCGAGCCTCCGACGAGGATGATGCCGTTTTCCTGTGCCCAGCGCGACATGGCATCTCTGCTCTCTCCCTTATCGTTATCGGCAATGGCGTGAAAATACTTTTTGGAGTACGGGCAGTTCCACATTTCCGGCAGCACGACAAGCTCGGCTCCGTTCGACGCGGCCTGCGCTATCATGCGCTTCGCTTTATGCATGGTTTGGATCTGGTCTGTCTCAGTGCGTATCTGAACGACGGCAAGCTTGAATTCGGGCTTCATTTTCAACACCTCACAGGCAATTTTCAAGATAACTCACTATGTCGAGCTCCTCTGTGGTCGCGTCCCTGCGTAAGTACAGCGGATGATGCGGATGACCCTTGACGGAGCGTTTTCCCACGCTGTACCACTTCGCACCGTATTCGCGGCCGAGGCGCACCATGTCGAGGACGCAGTACTTGAGATACGGGCGCTTTTCGATTATCGTGCCCCATGCCGCCCATACGGCGGGCGATACGCCCTCACCCACGTTCTTTAATATGTACTCGAAAGCGCGCATATTCTCGCGGTGCAGCCTCTCGTTGAGGACCGTATCCATATCGTCGGGATCAGTGGCACGCTGAGCATAGACGTTGAACATTATCCAGCTGTCATAGCCGTTGCCGGCAGCGATGCGCGATACGCTTTTGAGCGTGTTGTCAAGATCGCCGGGCGCTGCGGTGGACGGATTTATTCCGATGCAGATAAGCGGATCCTTTCCGCGTGTGCCGAGTATGTATCGGTAGTCTGTGTAATAGTCGGGAACATACAGCCACTTGTCCGAGTCATAGTCTCCACTGCTGCCGGATGCCGCGAGTGCCTCGTCAAAGCTCACGATATCAAGAAGGCTGCTTTCGCAGGTCGGGATATGCATTACTTGACAGCCTCAAGCAGGGCCTCGACTCTGTCGGTATCCTCCCAGCGGACGCCGAGGTCGGTACGACCCATATGACCGTAGGCAGCGAGCCTTCTGTAAATGGGCCTGGTGAGCTCAAGGTCGCGGATGATAGCGGTAGGGCGCAGGTCGAAGACCTTGTTTACCGCCTGAGCAAGCTTTTCGTCGGACACCTTGCCGGTGCCGTAGGTATCTACCATAACGGAGACGGGACGGGCAATGCCGATTGCGTAGGCAAGCTGAACAAGGCACTTATCTGCAAGGCCTGCCGCGACGATGTTCTTCGCGACATAGCGGGACGCGTAGGCCGCGCTGCGGTCTACCTTAGTGGGATCCTTGCCTGAGAAAGCGCCGCCGCCGTGAGGTGCGCTGCCGCCGTAGGTATCGACAATGATCTTTCTTCCGGTAAGACCGGAGTCACCCTGCGGTCCGCCGATGACAAAGCGTCCGGTCGGGTTAACATAATACTTGGTGTTCTCATCTATAAGCTCCTCCGGAATGCTCGGCTTTATGACGAGCTCAACCATATCGCGGCGAATATGCTCAAGGCTCACCTCCGGCGAATGCTGGGTCGAGAGAACGACGGTATCGACACGGGTGGGCTTGCCGTCATTGTCATACTCAACGGTGACCTGAGTTTTTCCGTCGGGGCGCAGATAGTCTACAAGACCGGACTTTCTGACCTCGGCAAGGCGCTTTGCTATCTTATGTGAAAGACTTATGGCCAGGGGCATGAGCTCCTCGGTCTCGCGGCAGGCATATCCGAACATCATGCCCTGATCTCCCGCACCGTTGTCGAGCTCCGAGTCGCCGCTTTCCTTTGCCTCAAGGGATTTGTCAACGCCGAGGGCTATATCCGCCGATTGCTCGTCGATATTGGTAATGATGCCGCAGGTGTCGCAGTCGAAGCCGTACTTGGCTCTGTCGTAGCCTATATCGCGGATGACGCCGCGCGCAATCTTTGCTATGTCAATGTAGCACTCTGTGCTGATCTCGCCCATGATGTGGACAAGGCCGGTGGAAACGGTCGTTTCGCAGGCGACGCGGCCGTTGGGGTCTTTTTCGAGTATCGCGTCAAGTATCGCGTCCGAGATCTGGTCGCAGATCTTATCGGGATGTCCTTCGGTCACCGATTCCGATGTAAACAGTCTTTTGCTCATTTTTATTTCCTCCGAAAAATAGTATTTCCGAACACTCAGGCAATTAAAAAGCTCCGTCGAGCCGACGGAGCAACAAGTTTGGTCATAAGCCTCATCTTTCGATAATCACCGCCGGATTTGGCACCTTGCCTTCGCAGGTTGCCGGGCTTCACAGGGCCGTTCCCTCCGCCACTCTTGATAAGGTGTTCAGTTTTCGTATGAATTATAGCAGATGGACGGGCTTTGTCAAGTATAAATTGAAAATTATCATATTATGTTGTATACTGTGGTGTAATATATCTCTTTCGGAGGTCTACGCCATGATAATCGTACTAAAGCGAGGCGCATCACCCGAACAGGCCGAGGAGCTCAGATGTTGGATCCGCTGCCACAATCTCGAGGTCCAGACGACACGCGGCGAAAATCAGACAGTACTCGTCGTCATCGGCGACGCAAGCAGACTCGATGAGTCGTATATTGAAGACATGGAGATTGTCGAATACGTCAGGGCGATAACGCAGCCATATAAGCTCTCCGGGCGCAATTCACCGGACGACGCAAGCATTATTGATGTCGGTGGCGTTAAAATCGGCGGCGGCACGTTTACTATGATAGCAGGTCCCTGCTCGGTCGAGAGCGCCGAACAGATAGTCGGCATCGCGCATGAGGTCAAATCGGCCGGAGCTCAAATGCTTCGCGGCGGCGCGTTCAAGCCGCGCACATCGCCGTACAGCTTTCAGGGCATGCGGGCAGATGGATTGCCGCTTCTTGTCTCCGCCGGACGCGAGTGCGGCATGCCGATAGTCAGCGAGGTGACCGACAAGGAGCAGCTGCCGCTGTTCGGCGAGGTTGACATAATACAGGTCGGTGCACGCAACATGCAGAATTATGAGCTTCTGAAGTCGCTCAGCAGGCTAAACAAGCCCATACTTTTGAAGCGAGGCTGGGCAAACACAGTCAAGGAGCTGCTGACCTCGGCGGAGTACATAATGAGCGGCGGAAATGAGCGCGTTATTCTCTGTGAGCGCGGCATCCGTACATTTGAAACAGCAACGCGCAACACGCTCGATCTGTCTGCTGTGGCGGTGATAAAGGATCTGAGCCGTCTGCCGGTAATCGTCGATCCCAGCCACGCGACGGGGCACGCAAAATACGTTGAGCCCATGGCGCTGGCCGCTGCCGCCGCGGGCGCGGACGGTCTAATGATAGAGGTACACGACAATCCTGCACAATCGAAATGCGACGCGGCGCAGGCCATAACCCCGGCGCAGTTTGCGTCCATTGCGGAAAAGGTGATTGCCCTGCGCAAGGCAATTTATTGAAGCTGAACACAGCTCTTTTCGGTTAATAAACTTCTTGACATAGGCGGTCGGCTATGCTATTATATTTCAGCGGCTATGTGCAGAAGTACCCAAGAGGCCGAAGGGGCTCCCCTGCTAAGGGAGTAGGCGTGTAAAAAGCGCGCGAGGGTTCAAATCCCTCCTTCTGCGCCATGAAAAGAGCACACTTATGTGTGCTCTTTTCAATAAGGAGAGTTATCGAAGTGGTCATAACGAGGCGGTCTTGAAAACCGTTTGGGCTTACGCCCACGTGGGTTCGAATCCCACACTCTCCGCCAAAAAAATGTTCTCACCGTCAGGTGGGAACATTTTTTGCAGATACACAGGATTCGAACCCGAAGGTAAGAATAAAGCAGGAGTCGTTGACTCCTGCTTTATTGTACCCTTGCGCCGAAAGCGTTTTGCCGGGCGGAGTGCTCAATTCCTCCCGGCGCCGTGCTTTCGGCGCTCGCTATTTCGTTTCGCAGATGACGCTGCGGACAGTCTGCGTCAGTCCCCCCGCATCAATTCCGAAACAGGTCTTGCCAAACGTGCCGCTGTTCGTTCCGAAACCGGGAAGCAGATACTCCGATGTGGGCTCCGGCGTATCACAGCTCCGAAAACGATCCGCAAACGCGCATGACGGCTATCTCAATAACAGGTCGGGCTCGCGCCCTCCCAATAAATGAAATACTGCTTTATCAGTGCTGCTCACACCATTTAACGATATCGTCAACGCACCAGCAGGGCGGCTCGCCAACGCCGGTGGATGCCATCTTGTAGGTCGCCTTCTGCGCATCGGTAAGGTCGGTCTTGCCCTCAAAGCGCGAGGCGATCTCCTTGTTTTTGATCTTCATGATGAATCTAAAGTGCGGCGGCAGCTTGTTGATATTAAATCCTCCCTGACGCGTGAAGAGAGGAACATCGGGACTTATCGCATTCTTCTTGCGGCCGATCTCCTCGCTCTTTGCGGAAGCCGGGCTCATGCCAACCTGAACTACGGCACCGATATCATACTTCTTCTCTGCCTTTTCGTAGCCCATTATCTTGCCGGCAAACAGCCAGCCGACGAAAATTATCTTCGTATCGGCAGGAATGTATTCTTTGCCGAGAGGGAATGCCGGAATGTGCAGGCGTGCCGAGAGAAGCTCTGCATATCTTTTGCAGGAACCGGTCGTGGACTTGTAAACTATTGCGCTGAACATAAAACTATACCCCCTGTATGTTTTTTGATTTGAGTATAGGATATCACAAGTGCTTGTCAAATTCAAGACTGACGAGCAGGTTAAAATGTCAATTTGTTAAAAGATTTTACCTCCATGAATAACACGGCCTACAGTTCAGATAATAATAGCGGACAAATTTTATGGGAGGTTCAATAAATGACGCCAAAGGAATTATTGTATATCGAAGACGCGCTGGGTCACACAAGATTTCTCATGACCCAGTGCAGTATGGCTGCAAACCAGTTGACCGACCCGGAGCTTAAGCGCCGGGTGCAGCAGCTCATTAACGGAAACCAGAAGCTGTTCACGCAGTTTTATGACCTTGTCTGAGGAGGGAACGGAATGAACGACAGAGACATCATGGAAAACCTGCTGCTTACGACCAAGGGCGTGTGCGATCTGTTCATGCACGGCGCCATAGAATCGAGCACCGCAAACGTTCATCAGGCATTCTGCTCAGCTCTCGGCAACAGTCTGAGCATGCAGGACAGTATTTATAAGGAGATGTCCGGCCACGGATGGTACTCCGTCGAGCAGGCGCAGCAGCAGCGCATAGATCAGGTTAAGCAGAAATTCTCCACTTCCATGGCATAATCATAATATGCAAAGCCGCAGGCAAAGGACTGCGGTTTACATAACTCTATTGCTTTTTAATTTTTCCGGGGCTTATACAAAATGTCTTTGTAAATGCACGGTGGAAAGCCGAATAGTCGGAAAAGCCGCATTCTGCGGCAGCAGCCGACGCGCTCATCCCCTCACGGATAAGGCGTGCTGCAAGAACGAGCCTCTTTTGCCGTATATAATTGTGTACCGTGCAGCCTGTCTGCGCTTTGAAAAGGCGCATGAAATGATAGCGGCTAATGTAGCACATGGCGGCCATATCGTCGATATTCAGCTCCCGCGTCAGGTTTTCGTTTATATATGACAGCGCAGTGGCGATCTTCCCCCCTGTCTCGGCGGAATCCGCCTCGTGGCTGTTGTCGCTGAGCATTATGCGATTAATCAAAACCAAAAGCTGTACAAGCATAGTTCCGCGAAGGAGCTGTGCGCCGAAAAGCTCATCGCCCTGCGTTTTTTCAAGTCGGTGCAGCGCATCCTTCAGTCGCCCAACTCCGTCTGCGTCCGGCCGCATAAGGCAGTATCTCCGCTTTTCCGCTGCGGCAAAGCAGTCCATAAGTCCGGACTCGGGCGCAAAGCGCTCGACATACGCGGAGTCAAGATATATTATTATCCGCTCGTAGGGAACGGAAAGGTCAATAGCCGCCTTGTGGATCATATGATGGCGCACCAGCAGGATATCCCAGGGCTCGAGCTTATATGTCGTACCCTCAACGGTGTAATCAACCTTACCTGATATGAGAATTACGAGCTTGTCAAATTCGTGAAAGTGGAAGTCCTTTTCCTGTCCCGAGCTGTCATTCAAGTGAAAAAGGCGAAAATTCTCGTTAAGATAGCCGTCATTTGAGTATTTATACCGCTCTGTCATCATAATGCCTCCGAAATGTTCTTGCAGTAGATTATATAGCACTGTTTGCAATGTTTCAAGCACTTATATCAATTTACTTGGCAATTACATGCGAATATAATTGCCTCAGAAAAACTTATAAGGAGTCATGTCATGGCAAAGAAGAAATCATTTTTCAACACCTACGGATTTATAATATTCATGCTGGCCGGTATCATCGGCGGCTGTATCGTCGGTGCGCTCAACCCCGTCGTCAAGGACGCCTCCGGCGAGGTCATCTCCAAGGGAGCTACCGTCCTTGAGCCCATCGGAACGGTTTTCATAAACCTCATGTTCTGCGTCGTCGTTCCCATGGTTTTCTGCTCGATAGCATCGGCTATCGCAAATATGTCCAGCGCAAGACGTGCGGGAAGGGTAATGGGCATCACCATCGGAACCTTTCTTACCACCGCCGCAATAGCGGCGGTCATCATGTACGTCATCGTTCGCTTCTTCCCTGTCGTTACCGGTGACTACACCGTCGTTGAGGGAGAGGTCGGCTCGACCCTGAGCGTAACCGACATGATCATCAATTTCTTTACCAAGCCCGACTTCGGCGAGCTGTGGAGCCGTAAGGCTATCCTGCCGCTCATCATCGCCGCTGTCTTCTTCGGCTTCGGCATTCAGATGACCGGCGGCAAGGACAGTATGGTCGCAAAGCTCCTCGATAATCTGACCGCCGTTCTCATGAACGTGGTCAAGATCATCACCTACTACGCCCCCATCGGCTTCTTCGGCTTCTTCGCGTACCTTGTTGCCACCTACGGTCCCGATCTCATCGGCGACTACAGCCGCACGCTTATCATCTACTATGTGCTGTGCTTTGCATACATGCTCATCTTCTTCCCGATCTACGCCCGCTTCGGCGGCGGCAAGGGCGGCGCAAAGGTCATGTGGAAGCACCTGTTCCGTCCGGCGGCAGTGTCCTTCGGCACCTGCTCGTCTGTGGCTACAATCCCCACGAACCTTGAGGTCGCGGAGGAAACCGGCATCTCCAAGGAGGTCTCGAACATAGTCGTTCCCCTCGGAGCAACTATGCACATGGACGGTTCGGCAATGAGCGCCATTATCAAGGTCGCGTTCCTGTTCGGCATATTCGGCATGGACTTCGGCACGGGTCAGGCGATACTGGCAATCATCGTTGCGGTGTTCTCATCCGTTGCAATGAGCGGTATCCCCGGCGGCGGCGGTACGGGCGAGCTGGTGCTGTGCACCCTGTTCTTCCCCGATCAGCTTGCTATCGCCTTCCCCATCGCGCTGGCAATCGGCAACCTCGTCGATCCTCCCGCAACGATGGTAAACGCGGCGGGCGACTATGTTGTCTCCTTCATCGTCGAGCGCTTTGTCAACGGCAAGGATTGGCTTCAGAAGAAGCTCGCAAAGGACGCGGAAAAGAAAATCGAAGCATAACGAATCTCTCCATATACACGCAAATCACCCACGCAGGAATTTCTGCGTGGGTGATTTTTCACATCTGTCAGAATGAAGACAGGTCGTTAAAGGCATACTTTCCGTTATTGAGCCTGAGTCCGAGCTTTACTACTCCGTCATCCTGCGCATTTTCCTGCTGCCCGCCTTCGCTGACAGGAAATCGGAGTTCAATGTACACAAGATTCAGATGCTCGGAAATATAGCCGTCATCTTCGTAGGCGCCTGCCAGCTCAGCTCCGCCCTGCGCGGCAAGCTCGGCTGCAATAGTGCATATTATGTCAAAGCGAGGCTCAATGCTCGAAACTTTTTCCCAGCCGAGATACTCAATGTCCCGATATTGCAGGCTGAGGAGCAGCCCGGTCTCGTCGTCGATCATCATTTTAACGATACCGTCGGCATCGTGCATAAGTACCTTCCACACTACTACAGACGGCAGCTGCGCACTCTCGTCGACTATCATCACAGGCTGAGAACTTGTGAAGAAATAATCCTCCGACTGTGCGTCAACGCTGCGCGCACCGTAGAGCCGCAGCATCGCGTTATACTCCTCGGCTTTTGACTGCGCCTCGTCAGCCAGCATATATTTGCCGGAGCTGAGCTCGGATTCATATTGAGTTTCCGATGCTACGAGCCTGTACTTATCCGCGAGGCTCGTGCTGCCGCGGCCGTTGAGCCTGAGAGCGGCATCGGCATCTGAAAGGCTCTCTTTCCTGTTCAAAACGGCACTGTCCTGAATACTGGCCGTCACGAGCGGTATGCCGAGGCCGATGCACACGGCAAGGACGATCGAGCATATAACTATCACTTTCTTTTTCATTTTGCACCTCCGTTTCATTTTGCACCTCCGTTCAAATTAACCGTCACGCATGCGCCGCCCTCGGGGCAGTTTTCAAACTCGATGCTGCCGCCGTGAAGATGAGCAATATCGCTGCACAGCGAAAGGCCGAGCCCCACGCCGCCCTGCGCGCGCGAGCGCGACTTATCGACTCTGTAAAACGCCTCCGTCAGGTGCGCCATGGCATTCTGCGGTATGCCCGGCCCGTTATCGCGCACGCGGATAATGCAGCCGGTGTCCGTAAGGCGTGACGATACGCGGATAAGCCCGCCGTGGCCTATGGCCTTGCGCGCGTTATCAAGAAGATTAAACAGCAGCGACTTTACGAGCTCGGGCTCTAACAGGCACTGTCCCGTCTCGCACGAGCACTCTATGCCGATATCGCTTTTGACGTACACCGGGCGGAGATAATCCGCTGTTTGGCATATTAGCTCATCGAGTGAAACGAGCTTCATATCAAGCTCGGTGTTTTTAAGAACAATTATATCCAGAAGCTTCAGCGACAGGCTTTCGAGGCGCTTACCCTCTGAGAAAATGTAGTTTACAGCCGCAGTATGCTCATCATTACTTAATGACTGTGTGCGCATGAGATCGGCATAGCCGATTATTGAGGTCATGGGCGTTTTCATTTCGTGAGCAAAGCTGCCCATGAATTCCTCCTGACGGCGCATGGAGTCCTGAAGCTCGGAGACGTTCTCTTCAAGCCTCTGCGCCATTGCGTCAAAGCTCTCCGACAGTTCACCGATCTCGTCGCGGGTCTTGATATCCGCCCTGTACGAAAGCTCTCCCCCGGCAAGCTTCCTTGTCGCCGTTGTGAGCTTATCCAGGGGCTTTGTCAGCCATTTTGAAATGACGTAGGACAGGGCTGTCCCCACAGCGATTGTTGCGGCAAATATAAGCACATAGGCCTTATATTGTGCGCTTCGCATTGCAAAGACATCGGATATATCGTAAAACGCAACCAACGTCAGCGGTGTTGATTCCGTGCCGACGACGCTGCACAGCTTATAGTAACGCTTGCCGTCGGCCGTGCTCTCAATGCTTATACCGGTCTCCTTTGCATCCGATGAAAGCCCGGCATTTCCGACCGTGTACGCAAGCTCATCGCCGCTCAGCAGACGGAGCGCATCAAAATTTGTCATGCCCATGCCGTCCATCTCCTTGAGTATGCCGGCAATATCCGAGGTGTTCGGCAATGTGCTTATGCTGTTTACCATTTCTATCGTACGGATAAGAAAACGATATGAGTCCTCGGCGGCGGCCTTTTCCTGAGAAAGCGCCGAGGAAAAGGAGCTTCCTATCATAAGGCTCCCTCCGATACCGAAGGAAATTGACAGAAGCCATATCATGCACAGCGTTATCTTCAGGCGAAATTTCATTCTATTCCTCCAGGCGGTAGCCGACCTTGCTTACGGCAACGAGCTTATGCTCCCAGCCGACCTTTTTGCGCATGCGCTGAACGTGGATATCCACGGTCTTTGAGCCGCAGACATAGTCCCCTCCCCACACGCGCTCGTATATCGTCTCGCGGTAGAGTGCCGTGCCGGGGTTGCGCGCAAAAAGTAAAAGTATATCATACTCCTTTCGCGTGAGCGGCACGACCTCGTTATTGCGCACGACCTGCATCGCATCGGTGTCTATGGTGAGGTCGTCTATTGTTATTACGCTGTCCTTTTTATTGTATCTGCGCAGGACAACATCAACCCGTGCCTGAAGCTCGAGCACCTCAAAGGGCTTTACTATATAGTCCTCCGCGCCCATGCGCAGTCCGCGCACGCGATCGTTCACAGAGCCCATTGCCGTTATGAATATGACCGGCACGCCCAGCGGCCTTATATACTCCAAAAGCTCAAAGCCGTCGACCTCCGGCAGCATGATATCGAGCAGCACGAGGTCATACACGTTTTCGTCGAACATATCGGCAGCAGTCATGCCGTCAAAGGCGCAGTCGCAGCTGTAGCCAAGCTTGCCGAGGCTGAGCTTAATCAGATCGGATATGGGTTTTTCATCTTCAACAACGAGAATTTTAATCATCTTCATCACCCGCCGTATAAATCATAACACATTTCGGCATCATAGCGGCAAAAAAGCGCAGCCTCAGCTGCGCTTTTTAAGAAATTTCAGTTTTGTTTCGCTTGTTATGATAGCAAGGAAGATAAGACAGAAGCCGAGAGCGATGTTAAATGTAAGCACCTCTTCGCCGAGAATAACAGATATTGCTGTTCCGAAAACGGACTCAAGCGTCAGGATAACTGCGGCCTGAGCCGGCGGCGTGTACTTCTGTCCGATGGTCTGGAGGAAAAAGCACAGGCCGGTGCATATAAAGGTCATGTAAGCAATGCTCCACCATGTGCCGTTCGGGATATCGTGCGGCACCGGCTCGAAAACGGCAGCGCCGATAAGACAGATAATGCCTCCGACGGCAAACTGGATCATCGTCACGATAAGAGGATCTCGATCCTCGACAGAGCGCGCCGTTACGATGATGTGCAGTCCGTAAAACAGGCCGCAGCAGATAGTGAGCATATCGCCGATATTTACACTCAGGTCGTTATTAAGGCACACGAAGCCCATTCCGATAAGGCAGACGACGGCCGCGAGAATATTATATCTGTCCGGCTTTTTGTGCGCTATCGCCCAGTACAGAAACGGGACGAGAATGCAGTATGTAGCCGTCAGAAACGCGTTTTTGCCAGGCGTCGTGTACACAAGGCCGTAGGTCTGCACGATGTAGGCAAGCGCAAGGCAGGTGCCCATGAGCATGCCGCCCTTTATATAGCCCCTGTCTATCTTTTTAAGGCGCGGCAGGCAGGCTATGAGCATCATAAGCGCCGCTCCGACAAAGCGGATGGCAAGCACCCACATCGGTGTAATGCTGTCGAGCGCTGACTTTAAAATGACAAACGAACTGCCCCATATGAGCGTTGTACCGATGAGGCAGACTCGCCCTATATTTGCTTTGTTGTTTTTCATTTTGATTATATTTTTACCATATGCAGTGCGGCGGCGCGCAGCATGAGCTTCTTTACCGTGCCGCTGTCAAATTCGATTTCTATAAGATGGTCGTTGCCCATCGGGGTCATTTTTATGAGCTTACCGTCGCCAAAGGCCTTATGGCGCACCCGGTCGCCGACGGAGAACTGCGGCTTCCCGGCCGTTTTGGGCTTAGGCGCGGCGGGCGGCGCAACAGGCTTCTTAAGGCTTTGGCCGGACTGTGCACGGAAGGCAAACTCCCTCTGCACCTGCGAGCGCTCGGAATAGCCGTAGCCCCTGGGGATATTGCGCTTTTCAAGATGCTCCTCCGGTATCTCGTCGATAAAGCGCGAGACGCGGTTTGCAGTCGTGCGGCCGAAGAGCATTCTCTGACGTGCGCCGGAAAGGAACAGGCGCTTTTTTGCACGCGTTATGGCAACGTAGCAGAGTCTGCGCTCCTCCTCCATCTCGTCGGCCTCGCCGATGGCCTTTATTCCGGGAAAAATACCCTCCTCGCAGCCGACGACAAAGACGTTGGAAAACTCCAGTCCCTTTGCCGAGTGCATGGTCATCATGACGACGCAGTCGGCATCCTTGTCGTAGTTATCCATATCTGTATACAGCGCAACATCGGCAAGATAGCCCTCAAGCGAGGGAGAATCGGTCTCGCCCTTGTAGCTTATGATACTGGACTTGAGCTCTCTTATATTCTGCGCACGGGCATCGTCCTCAACCGTGTGCTTTTCCTCGAGCATTCGCAGATAGCCCGTGCGCTCGACAAGCTGATCGTACAGCAGATCGGGCGCAAGCTCGTCCTTCTGAGACGCAAGCTCGTTAATCATTCCGGCAAACAGCAGCATACGCGGCGCGGCGCGGCTGAGGTCGGGATAAAGCTCCGCCTTGCTTATGACGGAAAACAGCGAGCAGTTATTTTCATGCGCTATTGCGGACGCGGTCTCGATGCTTTTGGCACCGATGCCGCGAGGAGGATTATTTATGATCCTGCCAAGTCGCAGATCGTCGTCCGGTGAGGCTATGACGCACAGGTATGCCAGCATATCCTTGATCTCGGCGCGGTCAAAGAAGCCCGTGCCGCCAAATATTTTATATGGTATGCCGTTGCGCTTGAATGCCTGCTCTATCTGGTGCGACTGTGCGTTCATGCGGTACAGCACTGCGTTATCGCCCCAGGAAGCGCCCTTGCCGTAGAGCCCCAGTATCTGAGAGGCGACGAAGCTCGCCTCATCATGCTCGTTGTCGGCCACATACAGCTCGGGCTTTTCGCCCATATCGCCCTTTGTCCACAGCTCCTTGCCCTTGCGGCCGAGATTGTTTTTAATGACCGCGTTGGCAGCGCCGAGGATGTGCCCCGTGCTGCGATAGTTCTGCTCAAGGCGTATGACGCGGCAGCCCCTATGCTCATCCTCGAACGAGAGGATGTTCTCAATCGTAGCGCCGCGGAATTTATATATGCTCTGATCGTCGTCGCCGACGACGCAGATATTGCCCCAGCCCTCGGCAAGCCTGGACGCGAGCATATACTGGAGCTTGTTCGTGTCCTGATATTCGTCGATAAGTATGTATTTAAACCGCTTCTGCCAGTATCGGCAAACGTCCTCGTTTTCGTCGAGAAGCTTTACGGTGTAATATATAAGATCGTCAAAATCCATTGCTCCGGCGGCAAAGGCGCGTCGGGAATACTCGGCGTATATCTCCGCTATTTTGACTCTGCGCACGTCTCCCGTCGCCTTTGCGCGGGCATAGTAGTGCTCGGGCGAGCAGTAATCGTCCTTCGCGCGGCTTATCTCGGAAAGCAGCATACGCGGCGGGTATTTCTTATCATCAAGGTCAAAATCACGCAGGATGTGCTTTATAAGGCTCTGACTGTCGGAGCTGTCATATATCGTGAAGCTCGGAGTAAAGCCCAGACGCTCCGCATCGCGCCGAAGTATGCGCACACATGCAGAGTGGAAGGTCGAGGCCCACACATCCGCGCCGGCCTCGCCGAGCATTTTCGATAGCCTCGTTTTCAGCTCATCTGCCGCCTTGTTCGTAAACGTGATGGCGAGGATGCGCCAGGGCTCTACCGGCTCAAGGGCCGCCGTGCGTCGAGCCTCGTCGTCAAGCCGCGCCATTTTGTCAATATCCTCAACGCTCGCGTTTTCCGGTATCACGTCGCTGTCGGCGGCCTTGCCGTAGCGCATGAGATTTGCTATCCTGTTTATGAGAACCGTTGTTTTGCCGCTGCCGGCGCCCGCCAGAATGAGCAGTGCGCCCTCAGTCGCCATGACAGCCTTTCTCTGCATGGGATTAAGCCCGGCAAAATCGGTCTCTATTACTTTTTTTCTCGCTTCAAGGTATCTTTCTTCAAAACTTTTATTCATGACGTGTCATTTTACCACGAACGCATGGCTCTTTCAAGTGTGGGCGCTGTCGAGCACGATGTGGTCGTATCGTTTGGACGGGCGGTAGATAATGAGCGCTATAAAAATAAGAACAGCCGTCGCCGCAAGGCTTACGGGATATACGGTCATTATCGTCGCAAAGGTCCTGCTCATGGGGAACACGGTGTATATCCACGCGATGCGTATTCCGCACACACCGAGCATCGTCAGGATCGCCGGCACAAGGGATATGCCGTAGCCGCGCATATATGACGACATGACCTCGTACAGGAGCGAGAATATATACGAGGTATAGACTATCTTCAGGCGCGTAAAGCCGATTTCTATGACCTCCGGGTCGTTGTTGAACAGTCCTATGAGATATTTTCCGGTAAGCAGCATGATAAGCATCGTCGTTCCCGTAATGATGATACCCTCGATAATGCAGAGCTTGAGCGTCTTGCGGCAGCGGTCTATCTGCGCCGCGCCGTAGTTCTGGCCGACGAAGGTCGTGCAGGCCTGGCCGAAGGAGTTGAGGATATAATATGCCATGATCTCAACGTTGAACGCCGCCGAGGACGCCGCCATCGTCACCTTGCCGAGGCTGTTTATCGCCGACGATATGATGATGTTCGAAAGTGAAAATACAGCGCTTTGGATGCCGGCCGGAAGGCCTATCTTCAGTATGCGCCAAAGTATTTTCCAGTCAATACGCAGCTCATTGAGCTCAATGTGAACTGAAAGCTTGCTTTTTAAAAGCTTCCTTCCGAGGATAATTGAGCTTACAAGGTTTGCAATGACAGTCGCGATGGCAACACCGTCGACCGTCATATCCAGAACGGTAACGAAAAATATATTGAGTATAACGTTCAGAATACCGGACAACGCAAGCGCTATGAGCGGAGTTTTCGTATCGCCTGCGCTGCGGAATATTGCGGATTCAAAGTTATAAAGGAATATAACGGGCAAACCGAGCAGATAAATGCGCATATAGGTCATGGCAAGCGGAAAAACATCATCGGGGACGTTGAGCATCATAAGCACCGGCCTTGCAAGCAGCTGGCCTATTAGCATAACGATAAAGCCGCCGAGCACGGATGCGACGACGGATGTGTGCACCGCACGGGAAACCGTTTCCCTGTCTCCCCTGCCTATGGCATTTGCTATGACGACGTTAGCTCCGAGAGCTATGCCTATAAACAGGTTGAGTACAAGGCCTATGACAGGGCCGTTCGCACCGACCGCAGCGACTGCCGCGACTCTGTCGGTCGAGGCGAAATTGCCGACTATTGCAACGTCGGATGCATTAAAAAGCTGCCCCAAAATGCCTGTTGCCGCAACCGGCAGAGCATAGAGCAGTATCTTATCCCACATTGAGCCGTTGAGCATGTCTATCGCAAGGCTTCTTTTTCTTTTTTCCATATACACACCCACCCTATTCTGAAAGCACCATGATATTTTAACGCAAACTTTACGGATTTCAAGGCCTCATACTTTATTTAATAAATTATTAATAAGTTTTGGTCAAAGTGCATTATCCGTGTGCAATAAGAACAGAACCGCACGGGAACAATTCCCGTGCGGCTTTTCAAACTATGAAAGTATTTCCCTAAGCTGATTTATGGCCTTGCGCTCAAGGCGCGATATCTGCACCTGAGATACGCCCAGCACCCTTGCCGTTTTCTCCTGCGTGAAACCATGATAATAGCGCAGATACAGCGTTTTTCGCTCCTTTTCAGGCAGGCTCTCAATGGCGCATCGCAGGGCGATATGCTCTATCATGCGTTCCTCGCCGTACAGGTCGCACAGTATATGCTCCAGGGTGAAGCCCTCCTCGCCGGTTTCGCGCTGAAGGCTCTCGGCCGGGCCGGTGGCCGTTTCGGCAAAGGCTATCTCCTCAGGTGTAAGGCCGAGCTCTGCGGCAAGCTCAGATAAAAGCGGTGCCCGGCCCAGGCGCTGCTCAAGCAATCCTCGAGAGTTTTTTATACGCTGCGAGCGCTCTTTTATGCTTCGGCTTACCTTTACCGTTCCGTCGTCGCGCAGAAAGCGGCGTATCTCGCCAGTTATCTTCGGCACGGCATAGGTTGAAAACTGCGTTCCGAAGTCCGGATCAAATCCGGCTATAGCTTTAAGAAAGCCGAGACAGCCGAGCTGGTAAAGATCGTCCGGCTCAGCGCCGCGGCCGAAAAAGCGGCGGGCGACACTCCATATCAGTCCCGAGTTTTCCTCAACAAGCCGCTCGGCAGCGGCCTTGTCCCCCGCTTGAGCCAAACGGAGGTCATTGAGCATGCGCTCAGTCATCGAAAGGCTCTGCGCTGTCGAATGGTGCGCAGCATTATGACCGTTGTACCCTTGCCGGGCACACTTTTCACCTTGAGCTTGTCCATGAAGCTCTCCATAATGGTAAAGCCCATGCCGCTGCGCTCCTCGCCGCCTGTCGTATACATCGGCAGCATCGCCTGCTGGAGATCGGCTATGCCGCGCCCCTTGTCGCGGACGGTTATCTCCAGCTTTTCCCCGTCGAGAATACGCAGACGCATCATTATCGTCCCTATGCTGTCCGGGTAAGCGTGAACGATACAGTTTGTCACTGCCTCACTGACCGATGTCTTGATATCGCCCAGCTCATCAAGCGTCGGGTCAAGCTGCGCGGCAAAGCCGGCCGCAGCGGCGCGGGCAAAGCTCTCGTTCGAGCTGCAGCTTGGAAATTCAAGCTTTATGTAGTTTGTCACCGTCATGTCGTTACCTCCCTTTTTGCGGCAATCGGTATCAGTCTGTCAATGCCTGAGGCGTCGAGCACCTTGAGCGGCTGAGACTGAGGATTTTCAATATACATCCGTCCTCCGGCATTCCGCATTTTCCTATAGCTGCGCACGATGACGGCAATGCCGGACGAATCCATAAAGCCCAGCTGCGTCAGGTCGAGCACAAGGTCTCGCGGAAGATATCTGTCGATGCCCTCGGCAATGCCGGAGACCGCCATTTTCGCGCTGTGATGGTCAAGCTCCCCCGCAAGGTACACTGTCAGCCTGCCGTCGGAGTATTCCGATGCTATTTTCATTTTTATCACCCCAATGTTAAAAAACTGATGTCAAGCTATGCTTGACATCAGTTTAAATGTTTATATGTGCAGTTTTTGCAGAAGCCCGTCGGACTTATCCGAGATTTTTGAGGCTTTCCTCAAGATTTTCGATAAGCGCTTCGAGCTTTGCCTTCTTTTCACGCTCGACATTGACGACCTTCTCCGGTGCGCGGGAGACGAAATTCTCGTTTGCAAGCTTTGCTATCTGTCCGTCGAGCTGCTTTTTAGCGTTTGCAAGCTCCTTTTCCATGCGGGTTCGCTCCTTTTCAAGGTCGACGAGCTCTGCCATGGGCATGAACATGCGTGCGTTATCGGTTATGACCGATACCATGCCGTCGGTCGACTCGGGAAGCTCGGCTCTTACCTCAATGCCTGAGGCATAGGCGAGCTTGCAGATGAATTTTTCTCCGTCGGTGAAGGCTTTGGCCTTGTCGGTAACTATAATGAGGCGGCTCTTCCTGGATGGGGGCACGTTCATCTCTGCTCTGCGGGCGCGCACGGCCTTTATGGCGTCCATGACCATGCCGAAGCTCGTCTCGTCCTCGGGGAAGTTGAGGCTCCCGTCGTACACGGGGTAGGACTGCATCATCAGCGCGTAGCCCTCGTGCGGCAACGCCTGCCATATCTCCTCGGTGATAAACGGCATGAACGGGTGCAGAAGCTTGAGTATCTCGACAAGGACGTACAGCAGAACGCGCTGCGCACCCTCCTTTGCCGTCTCGTCGTCGCCGTTAAGGCGCGGCTTTGTAAGCTCGATATACCAGTCGCAGTAGTCGTCCCAAATGAAGTCGTATATCTTGCCGGCCGCGACGCCGAGCTCAAAGCTGTCCATATTGTCGCAGACCTCTTTAATAACGCGATCAAGCTTTGACAGTATCCACTTATCCTCGGTTTCGAGCTTTTCGGGCAGGTGATTGTCCTCAACGGTAAGGTTCATCATTACAAAACGCGACGCGTTCCATATCTTATTGCAGAAGTTGCGCATCGCCTCGCACTTTTCAACGTAAAAGCGCATGTCGTTGCCGGGGCTGTTGCCGGTTATGAGGTTAAAGCGCAGTGCGTCAGCGCCGTACTTTTCGGCCATCTCCAGCGGGTCTATGCCGTTGCCGAGGCTCTTGGACATTTTTCTTCCCTGACTGTCGCGCACAAGGCCGTGGATGAACACAGTGTGGAACGGCTCCTTCTTCATCTGCTCCATGCCGGAGAAGATCATTCTTGCGACCCAGAAGAAGATAATATCATAGCCCGTTACCATGACCGAGGTAGGATACCAGTAGTCAAGCTCCGGGGTCTTGTCCGGCCAGCCCATTGTCGAAAACGGCCAGAGCGCGGAGGAGAACCATGTGTCGAGAACATCCTCTTCCTGACGGATATTTTTGCTGTGGCAGTATTCGCACTCGCAGGGATCCTCGCGTGCAACGGTTATTTTTCCGCAGTCGTCGCAGTACCATGCCGGTATTCTGTGTCCCCACCAGAGCTGACGGGAGATGCACCAGTCGTGTACATTCTCCATCCAGTTCATATAGGTCTTTGTGAAGCGCTCGGGAACGAACTTTATCCTTCCGTCCTTCACAACGTCAATGGCTGCTTTGGCAAGAGGCTTCATCCTGACAAACCACTGAGGGCTCGTAAGCGGCTCAACGACGGTGCCGCAGCGGTAGCAGCAGCCGACATTGTGGTTATACGGCTCGACCTTGACGAGATAGCCCTGCTCCTCAAGATCGGCGACGATGGCCTTGCGCGCCTCATAGCGGTCCATGCCGTTATACTTTCCGCCGTTTATGATCTTCGCGTCCTCGTCAATGCAGAGTATCTGCTCAAGGTTGTGCCTGAGTCCGACCTCATAGTCGTTCGGGTCGTGGCAGGGCGTCATCTTGACGGCACCGGTGCCGAAGCCGAGCTCGACATATTCGTCGGCGACGATGGGGAGCCTTCTTCCGACCAGCGGCAGTATGGCGTTCTTGCCGACAAGGTGCTTATAGCGCTCATCGTCGGGGTGCACCGCAACGCCGGAGTCGCCGAGCATGGTCTCCGGACGGGTAGTCGCGATGATAAACTCCTCGTCGGAATCCTCGATGGGATATCTTATGTGCCAGAAAGATCCGGGCATTTCCTTATACTCGACCTCGGCGTCGGAAAGCGCCGTGCGGCACTTCGGACACCAGTTTATGATACGGCTGCCCTTGTAGATAAGTCCCTTTTCGTACAGCTCGCAGAAGGTTTCGCGCACGCTCTTTGCACGCGTTTCATCCATGGTAAAGGCGCTTCTGTCCCAATCGCAGGACGCACCGAGCACCTTCTGCTGCTCGACGATGCGGTCACCGTATTTATTTTTCCAGTCCCAGACGCGCTCAAGAAATTTCTCGCGGCCGAGATCGTAGCGCGTAAGTCCCTCCTTGACGCGCAGCTCCTCCTCGACCTTGATCTGTGTTGCTATGCCGGCATGATCGGTGCCGGGAAGCCACAGCGCAGCATAGCCCTGCATGCGCTTATAGCGGATCAGGATATCCTGCAGGGTCGAGTCAAGCGCATGACCCATGTGAAGCTGGCCTGTTACGTTGGGGGGCGGCATAACTATCGAAAACGGCTTTTTGTCGGGGTCTATGACGCCCTTGAAGCAGCCGTGCGACTGCCACATATCATATATTCTCTTTTCCACCGTACCGGGGTCGTACACCTTCGGCAGCTCTTTCATATCTGTTCCTCCTTAACAAATAAAAAACTGCGCCCCGAAAAATCAGGACGCAGTATTACGCGGTACCACCTGAATTCCGCGCTGTGCGCGGCACTCAACGCTCTGTAACGGGAGCTCCCGTCCGGCCTACTTAAATTTCGGCACGGCTGCTCGGGACCGACCTTCGGCGACATGCTTAGGAGCTTTCACCGGCCGCTCCCTCTCTGAAAAGCAAGCTACGCTTACTCCTGTCCGTCAATGCCTTTAATAAATCTTATTATATGCACTTTTTACCCGAAAAGTCAAGCCGGGAATTATTCGCCGCGCTCGATGCCCCAGAAAAACAGTGCGACCGTGCCGGGGCCGGTGTGGCTGCCGATGGTCGTTCCGACATAGTTTATCTCGACCTTGCCGTTGAGCTTGGGGAAGCGCTCCTCGACGAGAGCGGCGACTTCCTTCGCGTCCTCAACACAGCCCGACTGCGAGATGTAGCACTTGCCGGAGTAGTCGAGTCCGTCGTTTGCGCACTGCTCCATGCGCTCGACGATGGTCTTTATGACCTTTTTCTTAGTGCGGATCTTTTCCCTGGGAATAAGCCTGCCGAGGTTGTCCATATTCAGCAGCGGGCAGATATTGAGCATCGTTCCGAAGAAGCCTGCCGCCTTGGAAATTCTGCCGCCCTTGACGTAGAAGCTGAGATCCGTGGAGAAGAACCAGTGGTGCAGATGCAGCTTGTTGGCTTCGACCCATTCGCGAGCCTCGTCAACGCTCAGACCCTCGTCGCGTTTGTCGGCAAGCGTGTCCATCAAAAGGCCGTAGCCGGAGGATGCGCCAAGAGAATCGACTATGTATATCTTGCGCTCGGGGAAATCCTGAGCGAGTATCTCGGCTGCGCTGCGTGCGGAGTTAATTGTACCGGAGATACCGCTAGAGAGCGTTACATGCAGGATGTCCTTGCCCTCTTTAAGAAAAGGAGTAAAGAAATCGATGTACTCGGAAACGTTAACCTGACTGGTCTTGGTCTCCGCACCCTCGGCCATTTTCTTGTAAAACTCCTCAAACGGAATGCTCTGGCCGAGGTCATCGCTGTAGTCCTCGCCGTTGAGAATATAGTGGAAGCAGACATATTTGATATCGCGCGCTTCGAAATGCTCCTTCGAAAGGTCTGCCGTCGAGCAGCAGCTTATTATATAGTCAGACATAATTTCCTCCAATAATCAATAAATATGCCCGTATACAACGGATAACCCATTATATACGGGCAGAAAATGAATTGCAACAAATATTAAAACTTTTTTAGCCGAACATGCGAATAAGCTCCTCGCAGCTTGTCACGCCGACCTCTTTACCGATCTGCTTTCCGTCCTTAAATGCGATGAGTGTCGGGATGCTCATAACGCCGAAGCGCTGTGCGACAGACGGTACCTGATCGACATCGAGCTTGCAGACCTTGACGCGGCCCTCCATCTGCTTGTCAAACTCCTCAAGTATCGGGGCCTGCATGCGGCAGGGGCCGCACCAGGTCGCCCAGAAATCGACCAGCACGAGGCCTGAGGAAGTGACGGAATCAAAATTATCCTTCGTAAGATGCATTATCATGATTTATATCTCCTTTTCGATGGTGTTTATATATTCGCAGGCAGAAAGCGCGGTGACGTTGCCCTCGCCCACGGCCTTTGCTATCTGATACGGTGCTCCCGTGCAGTCGCCGGCGGCGTAAACGCCCCTTATGTTAGTTTTTCCGCTGCGGTCTGTTTTTATTATGCCGCGCTCGGACTCTATACCGGAAACAAGATTCTCGGCTGTAAGCGTGTCTTTAAGAATAAAAACACAGTCAACCTTATGCTCCTGCCCGTTAACGACAAGCGTATCGGCCTTCATTCCGCCGCGGATATCAAATTTCTCCTTACCTGTGAAGGGCAGCACCCGGCAGCCGATATCGCGCAGAAGCTGCGCATCGTGCTCGGCCTCCTCGCTGTCGCCTATGACGGCGACGGTCTTGCCCTTATAAAGCATTCCGTCACAGGTAGCGCAATAGCTCACTCCCCTGCCGAGAAACTCCGTCTCACCCGGGCATATCGGGCGGCGGCTTATGCCGCTTGCGACTATAACTGCGCCTGCCTCGTAAAACTCGCGCCCGACGGCAACGCCAATTGTTTTTCCGAGCGGCACGACGCTCAGCGCACGTCCTTTTATAATAACGGCGCCGCTTCCCTCAAGCTGCCTTGTCATTGCTTTTATTATATCCGCACCCGTTCCCGATATGCCGGGGTAATTCGTGACGCTTTCGGCAGGGTACAGCTTGCTGCTCTCGGGCGGGTTTGCGATAACTCCGGTCTTTTTGCCGCGATTGCAGGCCGTGAGCGCCGCCGATACTCCGGCAGGTCCTGCGCCGATGATGAGTATGTCAAACTTATTGTCCATTTTTATCACCTGTAATCATATTATCACAGCTTTCGCGTTTTCTCAACGGCATATACAACATCTCTCAAATTAATTTTTTATATTGTAATTGCGTGAGAATTCGTTTATAATTTTACTACCCATTCAAACAGGAGTATGAGCCATGGAAGAGATAAGCAAAAACTTTATTGAAAACTTTATTGATGAGGACCTTTCCGAGGGCGGCAGATTTGCCGGGATGCAGGTGCACACCCGTTTTCCGCCCGAGCCGAACGGCTATCTGCACATCGGCCACTGCAAGGCGCTTATCATAGATTTCGGCACTGCCGAGAAGTACGGCGGTATCTGCAACCTGCGCATGGACGATACCAACCCCGCCAAGGAGGATACCGAGTACGTAGACGCCATTCAGGAGGACATACACTGGCTAGGCTTTGACTGGGGCGAACGCTTCTTCTACGGTTCGGATTATTTCGAAAAAACCTACGAATATGCTGTTGAGCTCATAAAAAAGGGTCTTGCCTATGTCTGCGAACTCACGCCAGAGCAGTTCAAGGAATACCGCGGAGATACGACAAAGCCCGCCGTAAGCCCCTACCGCGACAGACCCGTCGAGGAGAGCCTTGAGCTCTTCGAGCGGATGAAAAACGGCGAATTCCCCGAGGGCAGGTACACGCTGCGTGCTAAAATCGACCTTGCCTCCGGCAATTTCAATATGCGAGACCCCGTGCTGTACCGCATCAGATATATCGAGCATCACCGTCAGGGCACGAAGTGGTGCATCTTCCCTATGTACGATTTTGCTCATCCGATTCAGGACGCGCTCGAGGGTATAACCCACTCGCTGTGCTCGCTTGAGTACGAGGATCACCGTCCGCTGTACGACTGGGTGATTAACAATGTCTCCGTTCCCTCCAGGCCGCGACAGATCGAGTTTGCACGCCTCGGCATAAACTACACCGTGCTAAGCAAGCGCAAGCTCAGAAGGCTTGTGGAGGAAGGCCTTGTCTCCGGCTGGGACGATCCGCGCATGCCGACGCTGTGCGGTCTGCGCCGCCGCGGCTATACGCCTGCTTCAATCCGCAATTTCTGTGAGAGGATCGGCGTTGCCAAGGTCCCGAACACCGTCGAGTTTGCGTTCCTTGAGCACTGCCTGCGTGAGGATCTCAACGATCATGCTCAGCGAGCCATGGCCGTTTTGCGCCCCGTGAAGCTCACAATAACAAATTATCCCGCAGGGCAGAGCGAGGAGCTCGATGTTGAAAACAACCCAAATGATCCGAACGCCGGGACGAGAAAGGTGACCTTCTCGCGCAATTTGTGGATTGAGGCCGAGGATTTCCTCGAAGCTCCGGTCCCCAAGTACAAAAGGCTCTATCCCGACGGCCCGGAGTGCCGTCTGAAGGGGGCGTATCTTATAAAATGCACCGGCTGCGTCAAGGATGACGACGGCAATACAGTCGAAGTACTCGCCGTCTACGATCCCGAAAGCCGAGGCGGCGATCCTGCCGACGGCCGCAAGGTCAAGGGTGCAACGATACATTGGGTCGATGCCGATAACTGCGCCGACGCCGAGGTAAGGCTGTACAGCAATCTGTTCTCCGATCCCGACCCGGATGCGGCGGACAAGGATTATATAAGCTGTCTCAATCCGGAGTCGCTTGAGGTGCTCACCGGCTGTAAGCTGGAGAAAATGCTCGAAGGAGCTGCCGCTCCGGCGCAGTTCCAGTTCCTGCGCATGGGCTACTTCTGCGTTGACAGCAAGGATTCCTCCCCCGAGCACCTTGTATTCAACCGCGCCGTCGCCCTCAAGGACAGCTTCAGGAAATAAGGAGGTTCACATGGACTACAAAGCTGCGGTAATAACGGTCAGCGACAGATGCTCTGCCGGAGAAAGAGCCGATAAAAGCGGCCCCGCCGTCGCTCAGATGCTTGAGGAAGCGGGCTTTCGCGTCATATACAGGGGGCTTGTCCCCGACGAGCGGCATGAGATATCGGCCGAGTTTATAAAGTGCTCCTACGAGCTGGGCGCGGATCTTATAATCTCCACCGGCGGCACGGGCTTCGGCAAGCGCGACATCACTCCCGAGGCAACGCGCGACGTCATTTCGCGCGAGATACCCGCCATCCCGCAGGCGATGCTGCATTACAGCCTCGGGATAACTCCCCGCGCGATGCTTACGCGAGGCGTCGCCGGAATGCGCGGCAAGAGCCTGATCCTCAACCTCCCCGGCAATGAGACCGGCGCAAGGCAAAATCTCAGCGCTGTCCTCGGCGTCCTTGAGCACGCGCTCCAGATGATATCAAAAGACGAATAAGCATAAAAAAAGCACGGCTTAGGCCGGCTGAGACAAGAAAACAAACGCCTAAAAAGCCATAGTGTGCACGAATGTCATCGTTGCGGCGGCTTGCCAGACACAAAGTATGCCTCGCACACGCTCTGACTTTTTAGGTGCTGCGCAGTTTTGGGCGAGCTGTTTTCTGTTCAGGCAAAATAACAAAATCTCGGCAATACTTTGTGTATTACCGAGATTTTTTATGAAGCATGGGTGGAAAAGAGCCGTTCAAAACCGTGTGCTTTCTTATCTCAGCCGGCCTTTCAGCCGTGCTTTTTCAGTTCATCGAGCGTCATGATTTTTGCGCCTACGCGCTGCATATCCTCAAGGTTTGCGCGCTGGACGGCCTCGCTCACGGACGAGGTGCAGTCACTCAGGACGATGACGTCGTAGTCGAGCGAAAGCGCGTCGTAGCAGGTCGTGCGGATGCAGTTGGGCGTGGTCGTGCCTGCCAGAACGACGGTCTGCACACCGAGCCTGCGCAAAATGAGGTCAAGGCTCGTTGCGAAAAATGCCGAGAAGCGGGGCTTTACGATGGTGTAATCGCTCTCGAGCCGCTCAAACTCGTCCGGGAAGGCATCCGACAGGCGCTCTGCGCAGCTCTCCGACAGGGGCTTGCCGCCCTCCGTCCAAATTTTTGCCCGCGCCTTTTCGACGTCGCTGCCGTCGGCACGGTAATGCCGCACGGCGTAGACCAGCGGCTGCCCGTTTCCGTGGAAAAAGCGTATCGCCTCGGCGCAGGCCGGAACCGTCGCGGCCACACCGGCTATACACAGCGGCGACGCGGGGTCAATAAATCCGCGCTGCATATCTATCATTATAAGTGCCGTTTTGCTCATTTGCTGCTCCTGTCAATTATTTTAGCTGCCGGCCATTGCATGGGCGGGGTCATGTCAAGAGCGCTGCGAGAGTTCTCATCATGATGACCGCTGCCTGCGCGCGGGTCGCGGTATCGTTGGGAGCGAAGGTCGTAGCGGTCATGCCCTTAATGATCTCAAGGTTTGCCATGACGTTGACTGCCTCGGCATAATACTGATTGGCGGCAACATCCTTGAAGCCGAAGTCGGCCTTGAGGCCGTCGTCGAGCCTGATCCCCTCTATGCTCGTAATAAAGCGGTAGGTCATGGTCGCCATTTCGGCACGGCTTATCTTGCTGCCGGGGCGGAAGGTATTGTCGGGATAACCCTTAACGATGCCCGTTCTGACTGCCCATGCGACCGCGGCCTTGGCATAAGCGCTTATCTTTGCGCTGTCTGCAAAGCTGAGCTCGTCCTGGCTCATGGGAGATGCGACCATGCGCCACAGCATGGTCAGATACTGCTCGCGGGTAACGGAATCGTTGGGGCTGAAGGTGGTTTCGCTTGTGCCGTTTACGATATTGAGCATGTACGCCAGGCAGATCTCATCATGGCACCAGTCGATATCGATATCCGTAAAGGGATCAGACCCATCGAGGAAGTAGAGCTGAGCATTTACTAATCCATCCTTGGCGCTGTCATAGTCAGAGGGGTATTCTCCTGTGAAGGCTACTCCTTCCTTCCACTGACGCAATGAGCCGCCGTAGTATATGCTTTCAAGTGCTTCGCAGCCGTTCATCGAGCATACATCGATAGTTTTCATGCTCTTCGGCAGGTATATTTCAGTGAGCGAAATACAGGCTTCAAAGCTGTATTCGCCGATTGTCATAACTCCCTCCGGTATAATGATGCTTTCAAGCGAGGAGCAGCAGCCAAAAGCTTTTTTGCCTATTGCCTTTATACTGTCAGGCAATACTACGCTTTTAAGGTTTGTGCAGCCGTAAAACTCTCCGCTAACGAGCTCAACAAAGCCATCCGGAACAACCATCTCTTTGATTCCGGTGCAGCCATTGTAAATACCTCGCAGTGAGGTCCAGTCACTCGGTATTTCAATACTTTCGAGAGATCCGCAGTCAGCAAATACTCCTCCGCCGATTTGTGTAAGGCCGCTTGGGATTTTAACTTCCGCGAGCTTTTCACACTTGAAAAAAGCATGGTAGCCGATAGCGGTCAAGCCATCAGGGAGAGTGACCGAGAGCAGGCTGGAGCAATCACTAAAGGCTTCGCTGCCTATACTTTTTAGCCTTGCGGGCAGTGCGATAGCTCGCAAAGCTTTGCAGCCTTTGAAAGCATTCCCGCCAATTTCCGTCAGGTTTTCAGGCAGCTCCACGCTTTCTAACTGCTCACATAAACTAAAAGTCCACTCGCTTATCGACAAAACGCCGGTTGGAACAACAACACTCTTAAGACTGCTGCACTGCTCGAATGCCCCAACGCCAATATTATTTACACTGTTGGGTATACTGATCTCTATAAGTGCAGCGCAGCCCTTGAAGGCCGAAATTCCTATGCTTTCAACAGCAGCTGGCAGCACTATGCTCTCCAAACCGGAGCAAAACGAGAATGCGCCGTCACCTATGCTTTTTAGGCTCTGCGGCAAGCTGACTGAGCTCACATTGCTCAGTGCGCCGATCAAATTGCCTCCCATATTCAATGGCGCAAACGAATTAGCTCCGATTCCTGTAATGCCCTCTTCAACAACGATCCTTGTGAGCCTGTCACTGTATGCCATCCAGGGTGATGTGCGATAATTATCCATCGGGCCGGATCCGCTTATAGTCAGCGTATCGCCCTCAAGCTTCCAGGTCACATTTTCTCCGCACTTGCCGCTGAGCTCACCGTCGGCAAACGCGGCAGTCGGCAAGAGCGTCAATACCATGAGCACAGCAAGCAGCATACTAAGAAATCGTTTCTTCATTGATTTCTCCTCCTTTACCTTTGTGAGCTAATAATACCATACCAGCTATGCAGCGGCAACATTTTTCGGCAAGAAAATCATGGCACAAAAACAGCTCCCCGCGGATACCGCGGGGAGCTGAGACTTTATTCGGGTTTATTTTGCGAGCTGGGCGAGACGGTATATGAATGCCGCCGCCTGGCCGCGGGTGCAGGTATCATTGGGGGCAAAGCGGTTGCCGCCGACGCCCTTGGTGATGCCGTTTTCGACCGCCCATGCGACCGCATCCTTGTACCAGTCCTGAGTCAGGTCGGTGAAGCTTGCAGCCGCCGCGGGAGCGGGCTTGTTGTTAGCGCGATGCAGGAAGGTCACGATCTCGGCGCGGGTGCAGACACGGTCGGGCTCAAAGCCGAGGTCTGTGCCGTTAGTTATGCCGTTCTCGACCGCCCATGCGACCGCCTTTGCGTACCATGCGCCGTCCTTCACGTCGGCAAAGCCGGAGGGCTTGTAGGCTTCCTCGTTGCCTGTCGCGTTCCACAGGATCATGACGATCTGCGCACGGGTGATGCCGTCGTTGGGATTGTAGTTGCCGGTATCGTCGCCATTGATGATGCTGTTTCCATATGCCCAAAAGATCTCGTCGTAGAACGGATCGCCTTTCTTGACATCCTTGAACGGGTCGGATTCGTCACCAATGTAGATCACAGCCTGCCCGTAGCCATGCGCATAGCTCTCTTGATCCATATCTCTGTAACTGATTTTCACCTGTTCCCTCCACTGCCTGATCGAACCGCCGTAGTATATGCTTTCAAGTGACTTGCAGTAATTAAATGCACTTGTACAAAGTTCACAAAGGCTCTGCGGCAAATATATCTCCTTTAGGCTTGTGCATCTTTCAAACACATAATTAGCTATCTCAGTCATTCCCTCCGGAATCACAATGCTTTCAAGCGCTGTACAGCCACTGAAAGCAAATTCTGCAATTGATGTGTTGCCGTTTGGAAGCTTTACTGTCTTTAATGATGTGCACCCAACGAATGCCCCTGATCCAATTGTTGAGATACTGTCAGGAAAATCCAAGCTTGTTAATGAGGTGCACTGGCTGAAAGCTTGAAAATCTATAGATGAAACGCCATCGGGAATCACAATGCTTTCAAGCGCCGTACAGCCACTGAAAGCAAAGGCCCCAATTGAGGTGTTGTTGTTTGGAAGCTTTACTGTCTTTAATGATGTGCATTCTAAAAAGGCGGTGCTATCAATTACCGATACACCGTCGGGAATATCTATAGCTGTTAATGAAGTGCAATGGCCAAATGAGCTGTATATGCTCTCCAAACTCTGCGGCAGGCTGACCGATGTCACATTACTCATCTCTAAAAACGCACCAACACCTGTGCTCGTTACCCCTTCCTCAACGACTATTTTTACAACGCTGTCACTGTATGTCCTCCATGGTGCGGGGTTATGACTATAATAATCCTCCATCGGACCTGTTCCGCTTATAGTCAGTGTATCGCCCTCGAGCTTCCAGGTCACATTTTCTCCGCACTTGCCGCTGAGCTCACCGTCGGCAAACGCGGCAGTCGGCAAGAGCGTCAATACCATGAGCACAGCAAGCAGCATACTAAGAAATCGTTTCTTCATTGATTTCTCCTCCTTTACCTTTGTGAGCTAATAATACCATACCAGCTATGCAGCGGCAACATTTTTCGGCAAGAAAATCATGGCACAAAAACAGCTCCCCGCGGATACCGCGGGGAGCTGAGACTTTATTCGGGTTTATTTTGCGAGCTGGGCGAGACGGTACATGAATGCCGCCGGTTATTTTATTTGCCGCGTGATTGACTTATCGCCCGGCAGGAAATATAATGTTAAACACATGACAAAAAGGAGAGACGGATATGAACATACTTTCACTGTTAAACAGCGCGCCGATGTACGCCATATGCGGCGGCATCATCGCGTTCGTCGCCGTGGTGTGCGCCGTGTTTATGGTGCGCGCTTACCGTGCGGGGCTCGCAATGGGCATCGACCGCACAAAGCTCAGGCGAGCCATCACCTCGAGCGCTACGTTTTCGCTTCTGCCGAGCGTCGGCATTCTGCTGGGCGTTATCGCCCTGTCGGGCAGCCTAGGCACTCCGTGGCCGTGGCTGAGGCTTTCGGTCATCGGTGCGCTGCACTATGAAACGCAGGTCGCCCAGGCCGCGGCCGAGCAGGTCGGCATGTCCTCCCTCTCGGCGGCCGAGATGACGCCTTCGGGCTTTGCCACCATCGCGCTTCTGATGAGCGTTTGCATCATGTGGGGCATGGTACTGTCGATATTTTTCAATAAACGCTATCTGAACAGACTCGGCAGCGGCAAAAAGAGCTCCGGCAGCGCGGGCTTCGGCGACACGGCCATGACCGCGATGTTCATCGGCCTCGTCTCGGCCTACATAGGCAGCTACATAGGCGGCTTTATCTCCGGCGGAGGTCTGTTTTCGTTCTCCGGAAGCTTCATGCCGCTGATCGTCGTATTCGTCTCCGGCCTCGTGATGGCAGGCTTTATCTACCTTGCCGAGAAGAAAAAGCTTGCCTGGGTCGAGAGCTTCTCGATCGCCGGAAGCATGCTCATCGGTATGGGCGCAGCGGTCGTCGTCAAGCTGTTTGTGTAAGGAGGCAGGACAATGAATAATTATTTTGAAGGCTACAACAAGCGCACGCACGTCATCGGCCGCATAAGCTCGGCCATCGTTCTTATAATGCTCGTTGGTGCTCCGTTTCTCATCGGAAAGATACTCGGCGCAATGCCCGATATCGGCGCTGCCGGTAAGGCATTCCTGTCCGTCGGCCTTGTGTGGACGGTCAGCAGCGTGGTCGAATTTCTCGTCTATACTCCGATGCTCGGCGCGGGCGGCGGCTATCTTGCGTTTATTACGGGCAACCTTATCAATATGAAGATCCCCTGCGCCGTCAACGCGCGCGACATCGTCGGCGCGAAGACCGGCACCCCCGAAAACGAGATCGTGTCCACCCTGTCAATCGCCACGTCCTCGCTGGTGACGATAATCGTGCTCGCGCTCGGCGTTGCGCTGCTGGTGCCGCTGCAGCCGGTTTTGCAGAGCCCGACGCTTCAGCCCGCGTTTGAAAACGTCGTGCCCGCGCTGTTCGGCGCGATGGCATATAAGTATTTCCGCGGCAATATGAAGATCGCGGCAGCGCCGCTGATCGTTATGAGCATACTGTTCATCCTCGTGCCCTCGCTCACGGGCTCGACGAGCTTCATGATAATCCCCGCCGGTGCGCTCGCCATCGGCATAGCATACAAGTTTTATAAGAAAGTCGGTGCATGATAATGAAAAAATGCATATTTATGATCCCCGCTGCCGCGGCGCTGGCGCTGCCGGCGGCCGCCGTTGTGCACACTGTTCTTACGCCGAACAAGCGCTCGGACTATGTCGCCCCCAAGGCCGGCGACTACGCTCTTGAGCTTGCGCACAAGCTGTCGGAGATGGTACAGTACGAAACGGTGTCGCACGCGAATGTTGATGAGGCCGAGAAATTCCTCGGCTTCCATAAGCTTTTGGAGAAGCTGTTCCCGCTGGTGCACAAAAATCTGGAGAAAACCGTCATCGACGGGAACCTCCTGTTCCGCTGGAAGGGCACGGGCGACGGGGCCCCGATACTTCTGATGAGCCATCAGGACGTTGTTCCCGCCGAGGGCAAGTGGGAGCATGAGCCGTTCTCGGGCGATATCGCCGACGGCAAGGTGTGGGGCCGCGGAACGTCGGACACCAAAGCCTCCGCCATGGCGTTCTTCCAGGCGGTCGAGGAGCTGCTCAAGGAGGGCTACACGCCCAAATGCGACGTGTACCTCGCCTCGTCCTGCACAGAGGAGTGGGCCGGCGACGGTGCGCCGAAGATAGTCAGGGAGCTGCAAAGGCGCGGCGTTGAGCTGTTTCTTGTCTGCGACGAGGGCGGCGGCATAATCTCCGAGCCCATCGGCGGCGTGAAGGGCAACTTCGCCATGGTCGGCGTGTTCGAAAAGGGCAAGGGCGACGTTAAATTTACGGCGCGCTCCACCGGAGGACACGCAAGCGCTCCGACGAGGAACACTCCCATTGCGCGGCTTGCGGCCTTCGTTAACGACGTTGAGACGCACAGCTATTTCCGCCGCGAGTTCCCTCCCGAGGTAGCGGCAATGTTCGGGAAGCTTGCGCCGTACGCCGCGTTTCCGCTCAAGCTCGTCATGGGCAATCTGTGGCTGTTTGCTCCGCTGCTCAAGCCCGTGCTCGGCAGGATCAGCGCCCAGGCCGGTGCGATGCTGCAAACAACGATTGCATTCACCATGCAGTCGGGCTCGGACGCGTGCAACGTTTTGCCGCAGGAGGCGACGGTGAGCGCGAACATGCGCTTTATCCCGCATCAGGGCGAGAAGGAGAGCCTCGATATAATCCGGAGGCTCGCCGAGAAGCACGGACTTGAGATGGAGGTCATCCACTCGAACGACTACACCCCCGCCGTCGATATAAACGGCGATGCATTCCGCCAGGTCGAGGCCGTGATAAATGATACCTTCCCAGGTCTGCCGGTGAGCCCGTACGTCATGACGGGCGCTACAGACGCGCAGTTTTATCAGCCCGTGTGCAAAAGCTGCATTCGCTTTGCTCCGGTAATCTACGGTCCGGAGCAGATGAAGGGCATGCACGGGCTGAACGAAAATATTGAGTACAACTGTCTGCCCGGCGCTGTGAGCTTTTACAAAAACCTCATCCGAGCCCAGGAAAAGCGCTGATATACCGCAAAAACGCTCTGCCAAACGGCAGAGCATTTTTTATGCATTTTCAATTATATTGCTCCCTGAGCTCGGTCAGGGCAACGAGCAGGCGCGACATTATGGCAGCCGATTGGCCGCGTGTCGCTATTCCGTCGGGGTCGAATGCTCCGCCGGGATAGCCCTGTATGACGCCGATGTTCGCCATCACATCGACGGCCTCGCGGAAATACTCCGGGATGCTGCCGTAATCGCGGAAATCGTTGTGACCCTTGAGACTGTCAAGCGTTGCCTCGCTCACGCCGAGACGCAGGAAGCGATACGCAAACGCCGCCATCTGTGCGCGGCTGATGTTTTCATCCGGCCTGAAGGTATTGTCGCCGTAGCCCATGATGATACCGGCTCTTGTGCCCCACTTTACGGCCGCAGCGTAGACCGTCGATATATGTGCCGCGTCAGCAAAGGCAAGCGAGGTATCGGACACCGCAGGGCGGCCGCCCATGTTATAGAGCATCATGATAAACTGCGCACGGGTGACGTTATTTTCCGGGCGAAACGTCCCGTCGCCGCAGCCGTTTACGATATCGGCCATGTAGCAGGTTATGATATAGTCGTGATACCAGCCGGAGATATCGGAAAAGGGCTCGGTTTTATCGGCGCATATGAGCTCGGCCGAGCCGAAGCTCACGCCGACGCCGATCTCTATCGCCTTCCAGCCGGCAACGGAACCTGCGTAGTAAACGCTTTTTAGAGCGTAAACATCGTCAAGGGCGCTGTCGCCGATGCGCTGTAAGCTCCTCGGCAGGGTAATCGTTTCGATAAGGCCGCAGCCGGAGAACGCGCCGCTGCCGACGGCGGTCACGCCCTCGGAAACTACAAGCTTTCTCACCTCGCCGCGCTTATCGTACCACGGCGCGTCGCCCGATTCAAAATCGGCCATGTCGCCTGTTCCGGATACCGTCAGCACTCCCGCAGAGCTTATCTCCCAGCGAACATTTTCGCCGCACGAGCCGTCGGCCAGCGCGGACGCCGGGAGCAGCGCGCAGAGCATCAAAAGTGCAAGCACTGCGCTCAGTGTTCGTTTTTTCATTAAAATCCCCCTGTAAAAATAACTCCACGTCGGGGACGTGGAGTTATTAGAATCATTGCCTGATCACTTGCCGAGCATGGCGGTGCGGTGGATGAACGCAACTGCCTCGCCGCGGGTGCAATCGTTTGCGGGATAGAAGTGGCCTGCGCCGTCGCCCTTGGTGATGCCGTTGTTGGCAGCCCATGCGACCGCATCCTTGTACCAGTTCTGGGTCAGGTCGGTGAAGTTGATGGTCGGGGTGACCTTCTTCTCGCCGTCAAGACGCCACAGCATGGTGACGATCTGTGCGCGGGTGCAGGTCTCGTTGGGAGCAAACTTGTTGTTGCCGACGCCGTTGACGATGCCCTTTTCGACCGCCCATGCGACTGCTGCCTTGTACCAATCCTGAGTCAGGTCGGTGAAGGTGGCGGCATTCTTTGCGGTGGGCTTGTCGTTCATGCGCCAAAGCATGGTGACGACCTGTGCGCGGGTGAGCTTGCCGTCGGCGCGGAACATGCCTGTATCGTCGCCCTCGACAATGCCGTTCTCCCATGCCCACATGATGTCGCTGTAGAACCGGTCGGTTGACTTAACGTCGGAAAACGGATTGTAGCCGGTCTGCTTTGCGTCGCAGCGTGAGCAGACGCCCTTGACGAAGTTGTGGCCAAGAGCCTTGATATCCTTGCCCTTTTCGAGGGTCACATTGCAGCGGGTGCAGACCTTATCGCCGGTGTAGCCGGCCTCGGTGCAGGTCGCGTCCTTGGCGTTAACGAGCTTGGGATCGTGGCCGAGAGCGGGAACGGTCTCCTGACCGGAGAGAACTTTCTCACAGACCTTGCAGACGGTACCCTTGCTTATGCCGGGCTCAGTGCAGGTGGGAGCCTTTGCCTCAACGTCAACGGGGGTGTGATCGACCATCTTGGTCTTCTCGCCGGGCTTCATGACCTCGCCGCAGAACTTGCAGACGACATCGCCGGTGTAGCCTTCCTCTTTGCAGGTTGCTTCCTTGACGTTTGCGAGTTTGTCGGATGCGACGTGCTTGGTCTTCTGTTTTGTAGTATCGTGATATACGCCGTTGGTATCACTGAAAGGCAGAGCATCGTTTATAAGCTGATACTTGTCACATTCGGAGCACTGCTTGACCATAACGCCAGGATGGTTGCAGGTTGCAGCAACGATCTCTTTCTCAACATACTTGTGACCGGGATACGGAATGACCGTACCTGCGGCATCTTCGGGGTTTTCAATGAATTTATCACCGTCTTTATATTGTTTGCAAATGCTGCACTGCTTGAGAGCAGTGTAAACCTTGCCGGGCTCGGTGCAGGTTGCGTTCTTTGTTCCGCAAGCAACCCACTTGTGGCCAAGAGCCTTGATCTCACCATTGGTGCTTTCTACTTCTTTATATCCGTCATACCACTTTACAGTTACAGTGTCTTTTCCGTCTTTATCCTTATCCTTCGTGTATACAGCTTTGTAGGAACCCTTCTCAGTGCATGTAGCGGCCTTTGCAGGAACAATCCATGTATTTGAAAGCTTATCGATTGTATCTCCGCCGATCCAGCCGCAGTCATCGCAGTAAACTCTGTCATATGCACCGGCTGCATCAACTGTCGGCACTTTGCCATTTTTGGCGCCTTCCCTTTTGGTATCTATCTCGTGATTCGCTGCTATATCAGGCTTTCCGTCCTTGAAGCCTTCGCCGCAGACGGGGCAAATCACATCTCCGCTATAGCCGAGCTCGACCTTTTTCGCATTATCAACTTTGTCATAAGTACCGGTCTTATTATTGAACTTATATACATCGCCGCCGATAGTTTTGACATGAACCGTATCGGTCTTAGGCTTCAGCTCGATCTTCTGGCCATTTTTGTCAGGCTTATCATCACCGTTATAATCTTTTGCGTAGGTTTCTTCGGTGACAAGCTTAAAGCCATCGTGATCCTCGTGGCCGGGATTTGTCGCGGAGAACATATCCTTAACTTTGCCAAAAAGCACATTGTACTCAGCAAGGCTGAGCGCCTTATTAGCTTCTACTATCTCCAGTGCTGCTTTCGCGTTGGCAACAAACTTTCCAGCTCCGCAGTTCTTGCAGACGACATAGCCCCAGCCGTCATACAGGCAGGTAGGAGCTACTTCGACATGGAAATCAGAGTAGTTGTGCACAAGGGCTTTTTCGCCCTCAAAGTATGTATCCTTGCCGTCTTTATCCTTGAAATCCTTTACGGGGAATTTCTCGCCGCAATCAGCGCAGTAGCTGACGGTCAGACCGGGCTGCTCGCAACCGGCCTTCTGCACTACAACGATCTTGCTGGTCTTGCACTTATGAAGCAGTTTGGTAGTAAACGGCGTAATGGTAACACCGTCGGCAGACACGGTACGGTCGTCCTTGCTCTTAAGGATAGCGCCGCAGTCGTTGCATATTACTGCCTCAACACCGGCAACCTTTTTAGCGCGATCTTTCTTGACGCTGACTTCGGTTACATCTCCCATATGCTTACACTCCGTCGCCGTCGTCTCCGCCGCAAAGACAGCGGAAGCCGGCAGCAGGGACGCGATCATGAGAACCGCCATCAGCATGCTGATAAGTCTCTTTTTCATGTTTCCTCCTGTAATATTTCATTATGTTGGATTTTTATGCCGCACTTTCCTGTAGCGGCAATCGGTAGTTAGATTATAACATATATGCCCGGTATGTCAAGATAGAACCGCCGGCATATACGCAAAGCCCGCTCAAAAACCGAGCGGGCTTGTTATAAATCAAATCACCGCACAACGGGGTAGGCTGTGCTGTCGCTGTAGTGCCACCACTCGCCGGAGTAGCCGACAAAGCCTGCGGCGGTCATGACAGCTTCGAGATAGCGTGCGTTCTCCCCCGCGGTCTGTGATACGTCGCTGTAATCGCGGTCGGCACGCGAGGTAAAGTCATCAAAGCCGGAGGGCATCTCGACCGGGTCGCCGTTTGTGCTCACGAGGCTTATATCGACGGTATTTCCCCTGCTGTGCTTTGAAAATCCCTTTGTAGGATCGGCAACATACACGGGGTTCGGGCAGACTTTCCACAGGCGGTATTGCGCGCTCACGGGGCGGTAAGCGTCCCATATGAGCAGGCTGTAGCCATCCTCCGCAAGCTCGCGCTGCACGGCGGCGAGCTTTTTCACCGTGCCGTATCGCAGATACGCCGTGCCGTCATCGTAAATGACAACTCCCGTGAAGTTGTCGGTCGTCGCGTATTTCAGGTCGGTGATGATATCCGGGATGTAGTCTTTTACCCTTACGAGCTCATCGTCCGCCGGGACCGGAGTCGGCGCAGGAGCAGGCGTCAGCGTGGGTGCCGGTGTCCGAGCCGGTACGATCGTCGGCGCCGGCGACGGGCGCTCTATACTATCGGCACAGGCGGTCAGCAGCATAAGCAGCATAAGCGCCGCCAGTAATAATGCAATGCGTCTTTTCATTAATAGCCGTACCTCTTTCTCTTACCTATCAGGAACAATACCGTTGCGATGATTGACATGATCTCCGCTCCGACGATGGACAGCCATATGCCGTCAAGCTCCCAGATGAGCGGGAACAGCATCACCGCCGCAAGCTGGAACACAAGTGTTCGAAGGAAGGATATCAGCGCACTGGTAAGGCCGTCGTTGAGCGCTGTGAAGAATGATGAGCCGAAGATCGAAAAGCCCGAGAACAGAAACGCAAACGAAAATATGCCGAAGGCATGCACCGTCATGTCAAGCAGCTTATCGTCGTAGCCGACGAAGAGTCTTCCCAAGGGCTCGGCAAGCAGCTGCCCGGCAGCGAACATGCACACCGCGCACACAGAGATTATGCGCAGACTGCGCGACAGCAGCCCCTTGAGCTCCTCCCTGTTCTGTGCGCCGTAGTTAAAGCCGATTATCGGCGCTGTGCCGACGGCATAGCCGATAAAGATCGCCTGGAATATCATACTGACGTACATGAGAACGCCGTAGGCCGCAACGCCGTCCTCGCCCGCGTATTTCATCAGCTGGACATTATAGAGCATGCTCACGATCGACATGGAGACGTTGCTCATAAACTCCGACGAGCCGTTGCCGCAGGTCTTCAGGAGCGCTCTGCCGTCGAACTTGAATTTCACAAGACGCAGCCGGCTCGTGTTCTCGCGTGAAAAATATACGAGCGGTATCACTCCGCCTATAAACTCGCTGATCGCAGTTGCGGCAGCTGCTCCGGTCACACCGAGCGGGATGACCGCGACGAGCAGTGCGTCAAATATCATGTTTGCAACGCCGGAGGCCACGGTGACGTAAAGGCCGAGCTTCGGCTTTTCCGCCGTTGAAAAAAGGCACTGGAACTCAAACTGCAAAATGTAAAACGGCAGAGCCAGCAGGATTATACGGCCGTAGATAATGCTCTGCTCCAGAAGCTCGCCCTCCGCACCCATGAGCCTTGCCACGGGGCGCAGCAGGAAAAATCCGAGCGCCGCAAGCACCACGCCGCAGGCCGCCGACACGACGATGATGAGAGTGAATATCTCGTTTGCCTTGTCGGATCTGCGCTCGCCCATGGTTTTTGCGATGAGCGCGCCGCCGCCGGTTCCGAACATAAAGCCGATGCATCCGAGCACAAGCAGCAGCGGCATGATCAGATTGACCGCCGCAAACGGAGTTTTTCCGGCAAAGTTAGAAACAAAGAAGCCGTCAACGATGTAGTAGATCGACGTGAACAGCATCATGATGATAGACGGCAGACAGTAGCGCAACAGACGTTTATAATCAAAGTGATCGGAAAGCTTTATAGCATTCATGCCTTGACCTCCCCGACGCGGGCGCGCATTGCCGAAAGATAATCCTCGGTAAGCCGGAGATATCTCTCCAGCTCGTCCGGTGGCCATGAGCCGAGAACGTCGTTTTCGACAGCAATCACCTGCGCAACGGTGCGCTCGGCAAGTGCCGTCCCCTCAGGCGTCAGAACAACGGTCTTATGCCTTGCACCGCTGCTCGCTGTGGTGACGCTGCCCCCGGCCTCGAGCTTGCGCAGAGCGGAATTGACCGTCTGCTTCGTGAGTCCCGAGAAGTCGCAGATATCGCGCAGGGGGCATGCTCCGCCCTCGACGTGCAGGGTGTAAAGTATCTGAAATGCGCTGTCCGACAGGCCGAGCCGCTGCGCAAGCTCGTGATACAGCGCGTCCGTTTCGCCTACAAGACGGTTAAAGCGCCGAAGCTGTTTTGACTGATGTATCATGCTCATTTCACCTTTAGTCCGAAATCATACTTGCGGATTATAGTACGATTTCGGACTGTTGTCAAGCACAAAGATATGAAAAATGCACCGCAGGATGATCCTGCGGTGCGGCGTATTTTGTGGGGCGCTGCTTCGCCCTTTCCTGTAGCATCAAGCTAATTTATTATAACATATTTTTCGCATTCCTTAAATATGTATTACTTCCAAACCCGTCTATAAATATTTATGCGTTTTACACAAAAACATTAATTTTTGCACGAATTTCCGGGCATACAGGCAAAGCGCAGGGGCAATACCTCTGCGCTTTGGGTTATGTCCTGTTATGCTGCTGCTTACTGTGCTCTGTACAGGAAAGTGACGACCTGTGCGCGGGTGCAGGTGTCGTTGGTTATTTCTACACACCACTTTCTTTTTCGCCCAAAGCCTAAAAATTGTCCAATATGTCTATATTGTTATTGATCCTATCAGATATACTTTTCTTCAAATCTTTGATTTCATTAACTATTACATCTGCCGCGCCAACAACGACCCCTGTCAGCACAATAATGCCACCATAGATAGGATATAAGTAGCTTTGCTCCGGACCGCCCCCAAGCAAAAGAGAAAAAAATGAACTCAAAATTCCAGCTCCGCCTATCAAAAATACCGACATTGCCAACATTGCAATCAGAACTTTTTTCATAGTACACTCCTTTCATCTCCATTATAGCTTGCACTTACATATTTTGATTTTAACATAGTTTTGTCATATGAGAAATTGTAAAATACACCGAACTTCGAGAAACGTTTTGTGAACTTTGCACAAATTTCAAGTCAGTTCTTCTACAACACATAACCAGGAACTACAAGAACAGTCATGGATAGAAGCCTATCGCAGTTGGCACCAATGACACAACCATCAGCAGCACAAGCAGCAGGCTTAGTATTCTTTTCTTCATTATTTCTCTCCTTTTAAAATATTAACCGATATTGGTTAATATCAGTATATACTATTTTCGGTTAACATTCAAGTAGAAAGTGAGGCTTGAATGTTATGATTTCTTACGAACCGCTTTGGGAAACGATGAAGCGCAAGGGCGTTACGCAATATATGCTGATAAAAAAGCACGGGGTCAGCCCCGCGCAGATAACGCGCCTTAAGCGCAATGAAAGCGTCAGCACGCACACGATAGACGTGTTTTGCGGTATTCTTGACTGTCGGGTCGAGGATATCATGCGCTTTGAGAAAACTTAAAAGCTCCCGTCTGCGGACGGGAGCTTTTGCTTATTATTCGTCTTTTTTATCGTCGGGCGCGTCGGCCATGCCTGCCGAGGCGTCCTCCGCAGGGGGATCGTCAAAGCGTGATATCTTGCGCGCCGGGCGCTCGATGGTATCGTCCTGCATCGCGGGCGCGGGCTTCGGCTCGGGGAAGGTACCGTGCAGGCAGTAGTAGTCGAAGGTCTCGCGATCCATCGACTCGTTCTCAAGCAGGTACTCGGCAACGCCTATGAGCGTGTCGCGGTGCTCGGTGAGTATCTTTTCGCACAGCGCCGAGGCCTCGTCGAATATGCGCTTGACCTCCTCGTCTATGAGGGCGGCGGTCTCCTCCGAGTAGCTCTTGGTCGTGCCGAAATCGCGGCCGATGAAAATGCTGTGGTCGGAGCTGTCATACTGGATGGGGCCGAGCTTTTCGCTCATGCCGTAGCGGGTGACCATGTTGCGGGCGATGCTCGTTGCCTGCTGGATATCGCCGGACGCGCCGGTCGAGATATCGTCAAGGAACAGCTTCTCGGCGATACGTCCGCCGAGGCAGGCGACGATGCGCTCGAACATCTGCGCCTGGGAGGTGAAGTCCTCCGCGTCCTCGTCGGGACGGTACAGCGTGAAGCCGCCGGCCATGCCGCGCGGAATGATGGTGATATAGTGCACCGGATCCGTGTGCAGCAGGTACTTTGAGGCAATCGCGTGGCCGGACTCATGGTAGGCAGTCAGTCGCTTTGCCTTGTCCGACATCTTGCGGCTCTTCTTCTCGGGGCCCATCTCGACCTTGAGTATCGCCTCGTCGCAGTCGGACATGGTAATGAAGCGATGCTTGCGGCGAACTGCCAGCAGCGCCGCCTCGTTCATGAGGTTTTCAAGGTCAGCGCCCGAGAAGCCGGGCGTGCCCTTGGCAAGCGACTTAAGGTCAACATCGTCGCCCAGGGGCTTGCCGCGTGCGTGGATCTTCAGTATCGCCTCCCTGCCCTTTATATCGGGCATACCGACATAGACCTGACGGTCGAAGCGGCCGGGACGCAGAAGCGCATTATCGAGGATATCCGCACGGTTGGTCGCCGCCATGACGATGACTCCCTCGTTGTTGCCGAAGCCGTCCATCTCAACAAGCAGCTGGTTGAGGGTCTGCTCACGCTCATCGTGTCCGCCGCCGAGTCCGGAGCCGCGCTGACGGCCGACAGCGTCGATCTCGTCGATGAATATGATGGCCGGTGCGACCTTCTTTGCCTGATCGAACAGATCGCGCACACGCGACGCACCGACGCCGACATACAGCTCGACAAAGTCCGAGCCGGAAATTGACAGAAACTGCACTCCCGCCTCGCCTGCAACGGCTTTTGCCAGCAGGGTCTTACCTGTTCCCGGAGGGCCTACGAGCAAAACGCCCTTGGGTATCCTTGCGCCCATTTTAGTGAACGATTTCGGGTCCTTAAGAAACTCGACAAGCTCCTGTAGCTCGGCCTTTTCCTCATCGGCGCCCGCAACGTCGTTAAAGGTCTTGCGGTTTTTCTCCTCGCTGCCGAGGCGCGTTCTGGCCTTGCCGAACTTCATCGCGCCGCCTGCGCCTCCGCCGCCCTGAGCACGCTGCATCATGACAATCCAGAACACCATGAAGCCGATGAACAGAACATACGGTATAAGCTGAAGCCACCACGTCGACTGTACGGGCTCAATCTGATAGTCCTTGATTATGCCCTTATCGTACTGCTGATCGATAAGCTCGCCGAACTCTTCATAAAACAGCGAGAAGCTGTACATCTTATAATAAACGGTCTTTGTGCCGCCCTGAGCACTCGAATCCCTGACCTTCATTTCAAGGATGTTTTTTGAACCGTTATAAGTGAATTCCTGAACCTTTTCCTCCTTGAAAAGATCCCTGACCTGAGCATAGCTAAGCTGATTATTCTCAGGTTCCTGGTTGAGCAGAGTGAACAGAGTGCATGCAAGCAGCACCAGTATCAGAACATAAAAGCCTATATCTCTCGCTCTGTTGCGCTGAGGTTTCAATTAATCACGTCCTTCCAGACACGAGTATTTCATCCGTATCTGATTATTTCATATATATTTCGGGCTTGAGCACACCGATAAATGGCAGATTGCGGTACAGCTCGTTATAATCGAGACCATAGCCTACAACGAACTCATCGGGTACCTCGAAGCATGAATATTTCGCGTAAACGGGAGCCGCTCTGCGGGATGGCTTATCCATAAGCGTTGCAATGGTTATGGAAGCTGGCTTTCTCGTCATGAGATAGCTTTGTAAATAGTTGAGAGTGTTGCCGCTGTCGAGTATATCCTCGACGATTATTATATGGCGGCCTTCGATGTTCTGTCCGAGATCCTTCTGTATCTCGACGGCGCCGGTTGAGCTCGTGCCGCCCTTATAGGACGAAACGGCCATAAAGTCCATCGAGCAGGGAATGCTGACGTGGCGCATGAGATCTGCCATAAAAACAAAGCAGCCCTTCAGCACACCGACAAACAGCGGATTTTTCCCCTCAAAGTCTTTTGATATCTGCTCGCCGAGAGCGGATACCTTTTCCTCGATCTCCTCTGCCGTGAAGAACACACTCTCTATATCGTTTATCATCTTTCAATTGTCCCCCGTAAGCTTGGTTTTATTTATTGTCACCCGAAGAACCCTGTCCCCGGGGTGTGCAATACATCTTTCCGCGACACCGAAGCCGCAGACGGCTATGATGCCTTTTTCGTCCCTGAGCACCGGCGTCCGCTCACGCTCGGCATGGCTGAGCTTTGCCTCGCAGAAAAGATCCTTGAGACTTTTCGTGCAGCCTCTGCCGTGAAGGCGTATCTTATCTCCTGCTCTTCGTGACGTAAGGGATATGCTACCACAAATGCTGTCGTAATTAAAGTATAAAATATTAAATGAGCCGAAAATTTTGCCGCAGGGCTCAATAATTTCGCTTTTTACCTCAAGCTCCCCGCCGCAAATGAGCTCAACTGAGCCGATATTGAGCTTAATCGGCTCAATATCGCAGCTTTCCTTTCTGTCGAAACACAGCACCCCGTGGTCGCACACAACGCGCATACCGCTTATGTCCGCATATTTGAGCTCGGTCGACGATGCAATATCATACACAGCCTGCGCATGTTTAAAGTTCAGCGCTCTGCCGCAGATAATACGCAAAACGCGCATGGCAACGGGTTTCGGAAGCGACATCAGCACATCCGCCGGAAATGTGCCGGATTTATAGTTCGCATAATACGCCCTTTGCGCCATAGCGTCCAGGCACTCCTCATCCTCCCTGAGAAGCTGAGTCGTGCGAATGCATGCTTCAAAAAATGCGGGGTTTATGCCCTCGAGCACCGGCGCTACATGATGGCGAATAACATTTCGTGTGTAATCGTCGCTTTCATTCGTTGCATCGCTTACATATTCGATACCGTTTGCGGCGTTGTAGTCCTCGATCGCGCGCCGTGTTGTCCCCAGCAGAGGACGGACGATGCTGCCGCGCCTCGGCGGTATGCCGCACAGACCCTTCAGTCCGCCGCCGCGGGTGAGGTTCAGAAGCAGCGTCTCAGCGTTATCGTTTGCGTTATGCGCAGTCGCAATGACGCCGCAGCCGAGCTTTTGCGCAGCGTCGTTCAAAAAATCATATCTGAGGGAGCGCGCCGCCTCCTCCTCGCTAAGTCCGCCGCTCCTTGCAAGGGCGCGAACATCGCCGCTGCCGGTAAGACATTCTATTGAGTGATTTTCACACCATTCGGCAACAAAGCGGCAGTCCGAGGCCGAAGCCTCGCCGCGCAGCATATGGTCAAAGCTCGCGGCGCACACGGTGATGTCGAGCTTTTTCGCATTTACGCTCAGATAATGCAGCAGGCACATGGAGTCGGCTCCGCCGGAGACGGCGCACAGGACGCGGTCGCCGGGTGATATCAGAGCATTTTCCTTAATAAAATCAATAATCGTCATCGGTTTTTGACGAACGGTTGCCGAAGCTCGTAAATTCGGGCAGCCATTGCAGATACACCGTTCCCGTCTGTCCCTTGCGGTTTTTGAGGACTATGGCCTCGGCAAGGTACGGATCGGAGCTCTCCTGATCGTAATAGCCCTCGCGGTGCAGTCCGATGACAACGTCGGCGTCCTGCTCTATGGCGCCTGAATCGCGCAGGTCGTTGAGCATTGGCCGCTTGTCGCTTCTGCCGACGGCGGCGCGGTTGAGCTGACTTAAGCATATGACCGGAACATTGAGCTCCTTGGCCATGATCTTGAGCATACGGCTTATGTCGCTGACCACCTGCTGACGGTTTTCGTTATAGCTGCTCTTGCCGCCGGCAGACTGCATGAGCTGAAGATAGTCTATAACGACAAGTCCCAGGTTTGATAATCTGCGGCACTGAGCATTCATATCCGCAACGGTGAGCATGGAATTATCGTCAATGCGCATATCCGTTGCGCTGACCATCTGAGCAGCGGAGGCCAGACGCCGCCACTCATCGGGGCTCAGCTGCCCTGTCAGCATATTCTGCGACGGAACGGAGGCCTCGCGTGCAAGGAGCCTGCTTACAAGCTGCTCGCGGCTCATTTCCAATGAGAACACGGCGACGGTCTTGTCCGAATTCTTCGCAACGTCCATTGCTATATTGAGCGCGATGCTGGTTTTGCCCATTGCCGGACGTGCGGCAATGAGTACAAGCTCACCCTTATTCAAGCCGAGGATGAATTTGTCGAGATCCTTAAGTCCCGTGGAGAGACCGGGGATGGTCTTGCCGCTGGACGCAGCCTCTGATATATTCTCGTACACGGTCTGGACGACGGCGGATATCGGCAGAAGTCCGCCTATATTGCGTCCCTGACGCAGGGCGTAAATCTTGCTCTCTGCCGCTTCAAGGATATTCTCCGCCTCTCCCGAGCCCTCGTAGACAAGATTGTTTATCTCATCCGCCGCGGACGCAAGATTTCTGAGCAGTGCCCTGTCGCGCACAATAGCGGCATACTCAAGAACGTTTGCCGCCGTCGGTGTTATGCGCATGAGCTCGGCAATATACTCTGTGCTAGCCTCACTGTAAACGCCGCGCACCTTCATCTGGTCAAGAACCGTGACGGGGTCAATGGTCTGCCCATAGGAGAACATGGTGTATATGGTCTCAAATATGTCTCTGTTCTGCTTTATATAGAACTCCGCGCCGCGCAGACGCTCGATAACGTCCGGTATGCAGCGCGTGTCTATCAGCATCGAGCCTATGACCGCCTGCTCTGCCGTTGCCGAGTGCGGCGCCTGTCTGCCCAATAATTCTTCCATGCTTCAACTCCTGCCGCTTACTGAAATGCTTCTCTTATGCCTCGATGACGAGCACGTTTATCGTGCCGGATATCTCATAGCCGAGCTTCGCCTTGACCTGGAATGAGCCGAAGGTCTTTATGGGCTCGGGCTGGACGATCTTGTTCTTTTCAATCTCTATTTCGTGCTGCTGCCTGAGCGCATCGCTTATCTCCTGCGAGGTGACAGAGCCGAACAGCTTGCCCTTATCGCCGGCCTTTGCACGCACGGTGACGGTAATCTCGCCGAGCTTCTTTGCATTTGCCTCAGCCTCGGCCTTTTCGCGAGCTATCTGAGCGGCCTTTGCTTTTTCCTTGAGCTTGAGCGCATTTATATTGTCGGCCGTCGCTTCGCTTGCAAGCTTGCGCGGCAAAAGATAATTGCGTGCGTAGCCGTCGGAGACCTCCTTCAGCTCTCCCTTTTTGCCTTGTCCCCTGACATCAACGTTAAAAATGACCTTCATAATTAATTCCTTTCCCGTGAATAAATCACGAATCAATATACTCATCTATGGCGGCATACAGCTTTTGAACCGCCTGCTCCAGCGTCAGCCCGTTTATCTGCGCTGCGGCGGCCGCACGGTTTCCGCCGCCGCCGAGCTTTTCCATTATAAGCTGAACGTTCACCTCGCCTATGGATCGCGCCGAGACGAACACGCCGCCGTCCTCGGTCGGATACATGACCATGGACGCGTCGACGCCTGCCACATTGAGCAGCTCGTCCGCCGCCTGCGCGGCAACTATCCTGCTCTGCGGCGTTTCCGGAACGGCAATGGCCGTAATGCTCCGGTAAAGCCTTGCACGCTGGAGTATTCTGTACTTTGCGACGGTCTGCTCCATGCCGTTCTGCATGAGCTTTTTGACGGCCACCGTGTCCGCCCCGGCACGGCGCAGATACGCCGCTGCGTCAAAGGTACGATCACCGGTGCGCATGGTGAAGCTCTTCGTATCGAGGACGATACCTGCAAGTATTGCCTCGGCCTCACAGCGCAGGAGCTTCGGCTCGTCGCTGCACATTTCGAGTATCTCCGTCATCAGCTCGCACACGGACGAGGCATATGGCTCTATAAAGCTCAGATCCGCCCTGTCTATGTAGGTAGCTGCGCGGCGGTGATGATCGATGACCGCAACGTGATTGCACGACTGCAAAAGCCGCAGATCCTCGACCTGCTCGGGTCGGTTGGTATCGACAACGACCAGAAGCGTCTTGCCGTCGGCTATCATGATGGCCTCGCGGGCACTTATAAACGCCTCCTTATACTCTGGGCTTTCGCGCAGGAGCTTTATAAGCGGCTTTGCCGAGCTTTTTTCCACATCCGCAACGATCAGTGCACTCTTACCGTTTTTGCGGGCAAGGCTGCACACGCCGACGGCGCCGCCAATGCTGTCCATATCGCTGAATTTGTGTCCCATGACCAGAACGCGTGACGCATCCTTTATGAGCGATTCGAGCGCGTTTGCCATAACACGCGAGCGGACCTTGTTGCTCGACTCGACCTCTCCGGACTTGCCGCCGATGAAATCAAAGCTGAATTTGTTCTTGATAACGGCCTGGTCGCCTCCGCGTGAGAGCGCCATTTCGACGGCCAGGGACGCAAACTGGAGCGCCTCGCTGAGGTTTTCGCCGTTTCGTCCTATACCTATGGACAGTGTGGCGTGGATGCCGCTCGGACTCACGACCTGGTGCACCTCGCTTAAGATATCGCACTTTTTATCGAGGATGCCCTGCATATAGCGTTCCTCGAAAAGAAACAGATACCTGTCGCGGTCATAGCGGATAATGATACCGTTTGTATCCGCGCCCCACTGATCGAGCTTATCGCCGACCGCGTCGCGCAGATCGTTTCTGACGCGCTCGGGCTGGTTTTTCATGAGTTCCTCGTAGTTGTCGATCGTAAGAATCGCGGCTACGGGCTTGGAGAGCTCATGCTCATCGCGGATATTCTCATACTCGGTCACATCGATCCAGTACGCTATCGCCATGAAATGCCGGTCGTTCCCGTCACCGGCGCCGGAGCGGACGATGTTGCCGCATATCTGATACTTCCTATCCTTGAGCTCAAAAAGGTCGGGGCTTTTCGTCTTACCCTCCATGAGCCACTTGCCGGAAAACTCCGGAATGAGCTCGGCAAGGCTTATATCCGTGCGCGAGCCGGACAGGCCGCTTATCGAAAAGAACATCTCGTTGCCCCAGATTATGCGCGAATCGTCCAGTCTGAAAACGACTATGGGCAGAGGAAAATTCAAAAGCGTGTTGTTCTTAGCCGTCTCCGCATCGTAGGTGACAGACTCGATATACGCCAGCAGCGCCTTTCTTCTGCGCGAGCGCGTGATCACCGAGTAGATGATAAGCCCGAGAATGACCACACCCTCCGCCGCGGCGAGATAGTAGTTTTTAAGCACCAGCGTCGCCACCGCGAACACGATAAGGAAAAATACGAACGGTCTTGTATTCGGTTCAAACAGTCTCTGTGAATTTTTCATTTCCGACTTCCTATAGCAAAACTTATAGATATTAAATTATAACAAAGTATCAGCCCGATTACAACTGCAAAATTGTTTTTGCAGGTATTCTTTCAAATCGTTGTAATAGTTTTTCGTTTATGCTATAATTTAAAATTACATCGTTTAAGGAGATGCGCCGTGAGACTTTATTTTTACGGACATGATTATAAATACGCCGCCGAGCAGATGCTGCTGTCGCTCTACCCCTCAGAGCACCCGGAATACCCCGTTGGAGAGCCCGCGGGCGACAGGGTCGAGCTGCGCTTATCGCACAGCAAAACGTACACGACGGCAAGCTGCCGCCTTATCTTAAACGGCAGCGAGTTCAGGGCAAAAAGCTCCGTGAAAACCGAGCTGATGACGGATGATATCGCACGCGATAAGCTTTGCAGCCGCGTGATAAAGACCTCGTTTTACCGCGCCGCCCGACGGGCTGGGCATAAGCAGCCGGCCTGGGGGATGCTCACGGGCGTGAGGCCGGGAAAGCTTTTCCGCGAGGAGCTTGAGAACAAGAGCCCGGACGCCGCGCTCGGAAAATTCATCGCCGGCTACGATGTTACCGAGCCGCGTGCGGTGCTCTGCCGCGATACGGCGCTCGTGACAGAGAGTATTATAAAAAGTTTGGATAAGCGCGATATATGTCTGTATGTCGGCATACCGTTTTGCCCTACAAGATGCTCATATTGCAGCTTTGTCAGTCAATCGACGGAAAAGAGCATGAAGCTCATCCCTCCTTTTCTGGACGCACTCATGCGGGAGATAGACGCCGCGGCAGAGGCCGTAAATAAGCTGCAGCTTTCGGTCATATCTATCTACATGGGCGGCGGAACGCCTACGACCTTAAGTGCACAGCAGCTTGACAGGCTGTGCTCAAGGCTTGAAGACAGCTTTGACCTTTCTCATCTTCGCGAATACACCGTCGAGGCAGGACGCCCCGACACGATAACGCTCGATAAGCTGCGCACCCTGCGTGTGCACGGCGTTGACAGGATAAGCGTAAATCCGCAGACGATGAGCGATGAGATTTTGAATGTCATAGGCCGAAGGCACTCGGCGCAGGACATAATCGACGCGTTCAGCGCTGTGCGCAGCATCGGCGGCATGGCGGTCAACATGGACCTCATCGCCGGGCTTCCCTCAGACAGCGCCGAGGGCTTTGAAAAAACTCTCGATACGGTCATCGGGCTCGATCCGGAGAATATAACCGTCCACACGCTGTCGCTGAAAAAGGGCTCGCGCATAACGCTGGAGGGCAGCACGCTCCCCGGTGAGTCAGAGGTCGGCAGAATGCTTGACACGGCGGCCGAAAGACTGCGCTGCGGAGGCTGGGCGCCGTATTATCTGTACAGGCAGAAGTTCATGTCCGGCGGCTTTGAAAACGTCGGCTGGGCAAAGCCCGGCAGCGAGAATATCTACAACATATGCATCATGGAGGAGCTGTGCTCCATCGTCGCGCTCGGCGGCGGCGGCTCAACAAAGCTCATCTCCCCCGACGGAGGCCGGAATATACGCTTTTTCGCGCCCAAGTACCCGTCGGAGTACATAAGCGGTATACAAAAGACCTGCGATGACAAGCAGGGTATAATAGACTTCTACAGTAAGGAGAGCAAAAAATAATGGCATTTGATCTGAAGGAAATCAATTTTCGCACGGTGGCCGATCCCAAGGGCTTCATCGAGGAATGCGACGAGGTGTACAAAGGCCGCGTCAGAGATGCGGCGGATAAGATTATCGAAAACAGCAGAAAAAGCCCTATCGTCCTTATGTCCGGCCCCTCCGGCTCGGGCAAGACGACGACAGCTCGCAAGATAAGCGAGGAGCTTGAGCGCCGCGGCGTTCACGCGCACTATGTCGGCATGGACGACTATTTCAAGTCCGTCGATCCCGTAACCGCACCCAGGACTCCCGAGGGCGACATAGACCTTGAGTCCCCCCTGTGCCTGGATATGGAGCTGTTAAACGAGCATTTTACCATGCTCGCCGAGGGCAGGCGCATCTTCGTTCCGAAATACGAGTTCTCACGCCAGATGCGCGTGCTCGAGCCGTCAAAATCCATAAAGCTCAAAAAGGATGAGATAGTCGTTTTTGAGGGCATACACGCACTCAACGATATGATAACCGAAAAGCATCCGGACGCGTTCAAGCTGTACATCTCCGCACGCAGCAATGTTGAGTTTAACGGTGAGGTCTGCTTCAAGGGCACATGGTTCAGGCTCGTGCGGCGCACGGTGCGCGACTACAACTTCCGCGGCGCCGATCCCGCGCAGACGCTCAAAATGTGGGCAAACGTCCGCAGAGGTGAAAAGTCCTACATATCGCCGTTTAAGAACAAGGCGGACTTTATGTTCGACTCGGCCTTTCCCTACGAGATGGCAGTCATGAACGATACCGCCACCAGACTCTTCTCCACGATTCCGGAGGGCATAGAGCGATATGACGAGCTGCGCACGGTGCTTCCTGCGCTGCAGCTGTTCGGAGTGATAGATGAGAAATACGTTGCCCCCGACGCACTTATACGCGAGTTCATCGGCGGCGGAGAATACGACTGATCAACAAACGGAGGATAAAGATGAAAAACACAAAGAGAATACTTGCGCTCGTTCTGGCGCTCACTATGGTTTTTGCTCTGTGCGCCTGCACGAGCGATGACGACGTAAAGGGCAAGACAGATCCCGGCGTCGCCGAGACAGCAGCCCCCGAAAAGGAGCTTGAGCTCGGCAGCGTCAGCGGCGGCAGGTACGAAAACAGCTACTTCGGCTTCGGCTGTGAGCTTGGCGAGCTGTGGACCTACGCAAACGAGGAGCAGCTTCTGAGTATGGTGCAGGCCACGGCCGATCTCGTAGACGATGAAAACTTAAAGGATGAGCTTCTGAAGGCCGACATGTTCTATGACATGATGACTTATTTCTACGACGGCGTTACGAACATGAACGTCATAGTTCAGAACATCGGCGCGGCGTACGGCGCGCTGCTCGACGAGGACGCGATAGCCGAGCAGACCGCAGAGGTCATGCCGGAGCAGCTCGCGGCGGCTTCCATGGACGTTCAGTCCTGCGAGCAGGTAGTCGTCGAGTTTGCCGGGGCGGATCACGCCGGCATACTCATCCACAGCACGATAAACGGCAGCGATATGTATCAGCTTCAGGCCTTCGTCAAGGCCGGCAAATATGTAGCCATAATCACCATATCCTCCCCGCTTGAGGATAACATCGACGCGATGCTCGGATTCTTCTATGCGGTATAAGCAAAACAGCTCAGACCGTTTGGTCTGAGCTGTTTTAATGCTTTTTACAGCGGCTGCTTTTTTATCTGCGCCCATTTGCGCGGGTATTTTGGGTGCGTGGGCTTTGTTTTTTCTATTACAACGGCGGCGTGGCTTATATCTGTTCCCGGTATCGAATAGTGCACCGTTTCCTTAAGCCTGCCTCCGAGAAGGTGCATGGCGTTTTCGGCCTCCTCGACCTCCTGTGCACAGTCGGGACCCTTCATGGCTATAAACAGCCCCCCGACGTGCAGATACGGCAGGCACAGCTCGCAGAGCGTGCCGAGGCGTGCAACAGCGCGTGAGACGGCAATGTCGTAAGCGGCTCTGCGCTCCTCTGATATCTCCTCGGCGCGCACATGTACACACTGTACATTCTCAAGCTTAAGCCTTGCACATAGCTCGCTTAAAAAATCAATGCGCTTATTGAGGCTGTCGAGCAGCGTTATGTCCATGTCCGGCTGCACGATTTTAAGCACCATTCCCGGGAACCCGGCACCCGTTCCGACGTCAATTACCTTTTTATCTGCAAAATCGCAGACCGTCAAAAGCGCCGCGCAGTCGAGAAAATGCAGACGCGCAACATCCTCTGCACCGCTTATTGCGGTGAGATTCATGACGCGGTTGCGCTCCTCAAGATATTCATAATACGTTTTAAGCCTGCCGACCGCTTCGGCATCGGGCATAATACCGAGCGCGGCAAAGCCGTCGTTTAAAATCTTATCCATAAAAGCTCCGAAGAAAAATGAGTCGGGCATCTGCCCGACTCATTTTAGCACATTCGTTTTTGTTTATCAATCAGATAAAGAAATTGTGGTCGCCGATCTGTCCGAGCCATGTCGTTTCGATCATGCCGCTGCCCCAGTATCGTCCAACCTGGAAAAACAGCGCATCGCCGACGGTATTGTAGCCCTCCAGGACGAGCTTTGCGCACACTACGCTTATGTCATACGGCTCACCGTATATGGTGCCCGCATATACGACGCTGAACTGACCCGGCTGGAAGATAACATCCTTTATCGTCTCGCCGAAGCGTGCATCGCCCGCGCGGTTGAGGATAACATTTCCGACTCCGATCTGACCCTCAATGGGCTGGTTGCCGGACTCCCATGTGATGATCCTGCTCATCCAGTAGAGATCATCCTCGTTGTAATACTCATCCCCGCTTTGGAGGATCTGTTCGTCTGCCGTGCTGAAATTAATAGTTCCGAGCTCTTCATCCTGCGTAACATCCAGCGTGAATATCTTCGCCAGGGCCTCGCTCGGGATGATGAAAGAGCCGTCAACCTCCATATAGCCGTCAGGAAGATAGAGGTATCTGCCGTTTGCGCACAGATATTCGTCCTCAAAGCCGGCCTCGATCGTTATGCCGGCAACCTCGACGGTCAGTTTATTTATCTCTTTGTCATAGTTGACATCGGCGTTGTAGCCAAGGACCGCGCAGGCGGCTTCAAGCGAAACGTAGGATTCGTCGCCTATCATATAGCCGCGGCAGGAAAGCAGTCCGTCGACATATACCGGAGTTTCGGTATAGCTTACGCCGTTGTCAGTTTCCTCAGCCAGCGCGGAGCCGCAGAGGAAAACGCACAGCAGACAGATAACGAACACGAGTGCAAAACTATACTTTTTCAGTTTACTCATATAACGCTCCTGTCATAAAAAATATATTCGGCAAAACACCGAATGTCGCCCTATAACTCTCAGGCATATTTATTATAGCGGAACATTTGCAATTGAGTAAATAGTTATTTTGCACAAACGAGCCTGTGTCGAATTGTGCATATTTCACATAACAACTTCAAAAACCGCAAGATTTAGAGCCTTTGTAAGGCTAAAACACATCATTTTGTGTCTTGGGCAGCTTGCACAAAAGTCGAAATTCGACAACAATTTCTTAAAAAACCGTAAAAATTATTACAAATATTAATCACGTGTATAACGTTATGTAAATCAATTGCGTTATGAAATAAAATTATGTAAACTAAATTGTTGTTTTTATATGCATTTTTTCAGTGCCTTGGATAGCTGATCGGGGCAGGAGGTTTTCTTATATCCGCAGCGTATACCCTCCAAGCGCTCCACGGCATCCTCGACCTTCATCCCCACCAGCAGCCGCGAAATACCTTGCAAATTGCCGTCACAGCCGCCTTTTACCTCCACTTTTTCGATGCGTCCGTCTTCGATATCTATCTCAAAAAGCTGCGAGCAGACCCCCTTCGGACGATAAGTAATATGCATAATCACACCTCATTTTTTGAATATTCGCGGTTTACATAATGCTGTATACAACCGTATATAAATCATACCACAGTCCGCTCTTCAAGTACAGCATATTTTATCCCTCGCGGCAATATAATTGTCTGACGGGAGGGCTCGGTATGTTGAAAAAACTCAAAGTGATCCTTGTGGGCGGACTTGCCCTGTGCTGCCTGTATCTTTTCGCCGTGTATCTGCGCACGGACGGCGGCGAGGGCATAAAAAGCACCATATCCTTGACGGACGACGCCGAGGAGACGGGCTATCCCACCGGCACTCCGCTTGATACGCCCGCTCCGGAGTCAAGCACCGCACCCGTGATGCCGACTATAATACCTACCACAATATCCGGCGGTCTGTCGATCAAAAACACATCAGGCTATGATATTGATATAGATTCCGTACTGAGCGCGGGATGTCCGATACGGCTGGAGACCGGAAAGCCGCAGATACTTATAATCCACACCCATTCGAGCGAGGCCTACTCCCCTGCCGGGCTGGACAAATATGACGACCTCGGCACGAACCGCACGCTTGACCAGAACCTGAACGTTATCCGCATCGGCAAGGAGCTTGCAAAAATTTTCGAGGACTGCGGCCTTAACGTTATCCACGATACCCAGGTGTTCGACTATCCGAGCTACACAGGCTCATATAACCGCAGCTGCGAGGCTGTCGAAAAATATCTGGCAGACTACCCGAGCATCAAGATCGTCATTGATCTGCACCGGGACGCGCTGTGCTCGGATACGGTGACGTACAAGACCACCGCCACCGAGCAGGGCGTGTGCGCAAGTCAGGTGATGCTTTTCGTCGGGAGCGACGCGAGCGGACTCGAGCACCCGAACTGGCGGCAGAATCTGAGCCTTGCTCTCTATCTGCAAAACGCGGTATGCCAATCCTACCCCAGCCTCATGCGGCCGATAACGCTGACAAAGTATCGCTACAATCAGCACCTCTCCCCCGGCTCTATGATAATCGAGGTCGGCAGCAACGGAAACACCCTGCAGGAGGCGCTGGCCGCGATACGGCTGTTCGGCAATGCGGCGGGGCCGGCGATAGCTGCGCTCGTCGAGTGAATATATTACATTATATAATGTATAGGACATCCACTCGTTTGGCTATTATTAAGTCAGGAGGGATGCTGAATGAAGGTATTCGATATAATGAGCGAGCACATTGTGACGGTCGGCCTCGGCGAACCTGTGGCAGCGGCGGCAAGGCTTTTAAAGCAGTATAACATCGGCGCGGTGCCGGTGTGCGACGCTCGCGGCAATCTGCGCGGAATGATAACCGACCGCGACATCGCCGTCAGGTGCGTGGCAAACGGGCTGTCGCCGGCGGAGACGAAGACCGGCGACATCATGACGCGCGGCGTTATCACGATAAACGACAACGCCTATATCGGCGACGCGGCGCGGCTGATGGCCGACGCGCAGATACGCAGACTGCCGGTGTGCAGAAACGGACAGCTTGTCGGCATGCTGTCGCTTGCCGATCTTGCGCGCAGCACCGACTGCGACACCGAGGCCGCCGAAGCACTTTGCGAAATTTCGAAAAACATTCGCAGAGTGTAGCGTATGCTACAGTTGCAAGCTTTCAACCCTATTATAATGAATACAGAAAGACGGAACACGTCATTCATTATTAAAATCAAAGCATAAAGTGTATTTATTATTTTAGGAGGTAAATTATTATGGCAAAATGGGTATGCCCCGTATGTGGTTACGTTCACGAAGGCGACACTCCCCCGGAGAAGTGCCCCATCTGCAATGTCCCCGGCAGCAAGTTCATCAAGCAGTCCGAGGAGAAGTCCTGGGCAGCTGAGCATATAGTCGGCGTCGGCAAGAGCTTCGGCGCAGACGTTCCCGAAAGCGTCCGCGAGGAGATCATCAGCGGCCTGCGCGCAAACTTCGAGGGCGAGTGCTCCGAGGTCGGCATGTACTTGGCAATGGCTCGCGTCGCTCACCGTGAAGGCTATCCCGAGATCGGCCTTTACTGGGAGAAGGCAGCTTACGAGGAGGCAGAGCATGCTGCAAAGTTCGCAGAGCTCCTCGGCGAGGTTATCACCGATTCGACCAAGAAGAACCTTGAGATGCGTGTCGATGCCGAAAACGGCGCGACCGCCGGCAAGTTCGAGCTTGCAAAGCTCGCAAAGCAGTATAACCTCGATGCTATCCACGACACCGTCCACGAGATGGCCCGCGACGAGGCCCGTCACGGCAAGGCCTTCGAAGGCCTGCTGGCAAGATACTTTAAGTAAGAAGCAAAATTTTAAGGGGAAGCTGATATCAGCTTCCCCTTTGTTTTTTATGCTTTTGCGGGTACAACAGTGCCCGTTATTTCGACTATTTCCCAATCATAATCCATCATTTTTTCATGCATATATCCATCATTATCAGGGTAATCATTGGGGTAAATTGACATTCTTGAGTAACCTTTTCCGGTAGTATCGCATTTTACAGTTATAGGCATGTCTATCATCCCTGCTTCTATCCATTCCCAGTTACTGTTCTGACCTACTGTTTGATATGTGCCATTGATTTTTACGGTAACAGTAAGGTCTTTAAAATTATAGTCTTGCGAAACGGCTGCAACGTTGACAAACGGGTGCACACATTTATACACATAAAGTGTTGTGCAGTTTAAGCCGGGAAGTGAGATACCTTTTCCATTGTTTATAGAGCTTACATTAAGTACATCATCTTCCTCACCTTTTTCGAACGGTGCACCCCAATCCGGTGGCTCAATAAACACTTTAACTTCTAAGTATTCAGAATAATTATCAAGCGTAACCTCAACGCCTTTATCTTCTCCACCGCAGGCGCACAGCGGCAACACCATAAGCAATGACAAAACAAACGCTAATATTCTCTTCATTTTTCTACCTCTTTCTTTAATATAACTGTTTTTTCAATCACCGGTTTCTCTTCAACACCTATTATGACATAGCCTTTTTCTTTGGCACGAGCTGCAAAGGCTGAGCCGGTTTTTAAATAGCTCTGATTTTTTGGCAGCGGTGCGCCTGTTTTTTCCTCGTACTCTTTTGCTGTCAAGCAAAAGTCAACGCCTTGATCAAACAAATAATCAAGACCGTCAAGTTTTGGTCTCTTTCCCATAGCCCATCCTCTTTCTTATTATAATTTTATAGTGGTATAAACACTATAAAATTATAATATACACAAACTACTTCTGTCAAGTTAAACTACAAATATAAATGAGGTGTGCATATGGCAGAAGAAATCAAAATAACAAAGAAATCAGCCCGAAAGGGAGACGATGGCTACAAGGTCGTATCAGTGCGCATGAAGGATGAGACTGTTGATAAGCTGGATGACCTTTCGGCAAAAACAAACCGCTCGCGCAACGAGCTTATAAACATTCTGATCGAATCGGCTATCAATATCGTAAAAATCGAAGAATGAGCAAAATTGTTTAATGACAAAAGGAGCGGATATCCCGCTCCTTTTCTATTTCAATTTCAAGATAATTTGTGCTATACTGACATCAGGATATGTAATTTTAAAGCATTGGAGGTATAGCATGGATAAGCAACCCTGTCTGCCAGTAAAAATAACGGCAAAACAGTGGGCCGACAAATTGCAGGACGGCTCGGTCTTCATGCGCTCGCTGCACGACTTCGGTTCATGGAGCTCCATAGAGCGTCATAACAGCGGCAACGGACAGATGAAGGACGGAGTTCAGGGCGATATCGGCGAGGGTATAGTCAGGCGCGTCGATCCCAAGGTAGGAGATAAGTTTTTCAACAGCTTTGATCCCGAGCTGCGGTCTGTAATGAAGGATATGTTCTACATTGAAGAGAACATATTTCAATTCTGCAAAATATACTGTATGTACGGTCTGACGTATTTAATCGATGAACGGAGATTTGAACAGCCCGACGAGCGTCTGCGCGAATTTGGCGACAGCGCGGTCATCATTTATGACCCAAATGAGTTTTTAAACCGCGTTCTGCATGCACTCTATAATAAGTATGGCGACAACTGCAATTTCAAGCTGGATGAGGTTCACTATTACCCACCCGATTACTACGGCGAGCTTGACGAGTTCTGCAAGCATGACAGCTATGCGTGGCAGAACGAAATGCGCATGAGGGTAGCCCTGCTGGACGAGAATGAAACAATAACAGATGCCGACGGGCGCGTCAGAAAACACCTTATCCAAGACATCTCCCCTATCACGCTCGACATTGGCTCGATAAGAGACATTTCTGTTCAAATATCTGTAGACGATCTTATAGCCCTGCGTCTGCCGGATATCATAAAGCCGCCGGTTGAAGATTAGTTTTTATTGCTTTGCACCGTAATGTCACGATAAGAGGCGCAATGAAAGACCCGCTCAGCTGAAAAAGACTTGCCAACAGGCAAGTCTTTTTTAATTCAGAGTATCTGCATTCACGGTAAACAGCCGCTCGACGGCTGTCTTTAATTGCGCGTGCTCCGGCGCGGAAAGCTCAGGGTCTGAGGTCAAAAGCTCATGCGCCGCCTGCTGTGCGGTTTGCAGGACATTCATATCGGAGCACAGGTCTGCAACATGCATCGCCGGAAGTCCGTGCTGGCGCGAGCCGAAGAAGTCGCCCGGCCCGCGCAGCTTGAGATCCTCCTCGGATATCTTGAAGCCATCGTTGGTTTTGGTCATGATCTTGAGCCGCGCCTGCGTCGCCTCGTTATCGCTGTCGGAAACGAGCACACAATAGCTCTTATGCTCCCCGCGACCGACGCGGCCGCGCAGCTGGTGCAGCTGGCTCAGGCCGAAGCGGTCGGCGTTTTCGACTATCATCAGCGCCGCGTTCGGCACGTCAACGCCGACCTCGATGACCGTAGTAGAAACGAGTATGTCGATATCTCCGGCCACAAAGGTCGACATAATATCGTTCTTTTCCTTGGCCTTCATTTTGCCGTGAATACACGCTACCCTGAGGTCCGGGAAATATTTTTGCAGCTCGGCAGCGTGCTCCTGCGCGGATTTGACGTTCGGCGGAAGCTCCTCGTTTTCCTCTATCATCGGGCAGACGACAAACACCTGCCGTCCCTCGGAAACGAGCTTGCGGATAAAGCCGTTTAAGCGCGTGCGGTAGCTTTCGGTGACGGCAAAGGTATCGACCTTCTGCCTGCCCGGCGGCATCTCGTCTATGACCGAGATATCGAGGTCGCCGTAGATTATAAGCGCCAGAGTGCGCGGTATCGGCGTTGCGGACATGACGAGAACATGCGGCTTTTCGCCCTTGGATATCAGGCTTGAGCGCTGATTAACACCGAAGCGGTGCTGCTCGTCGGTAATAACAAGGGCGAGATCGGAATACTCGACATCCTCGGAAAACAGCGCGTGCGTTCCGATTATAAGGTCAAGCTCTCCGGCGGCGAGCTCGGCCTTGACCTCGCGTTTTTGCTTTGCGGTCATAGAGCCTGTGAGCCTTCCGATGCGCAGTCCGAAGGGTGCGAGAAACGAGCTGAGCGTTTTAAAATGCTGCCCGGCGAGTATTTCGGTCGGTGTCATAAAGGCGGACGAATATCCGTTTTTCCACACATACCAGATAAGCGCCGCTGCAACGAGCGTTTTGCCGCTGCCGACGTCGCCCTGAACAAGTCTGTTCATCGCAATGCCCGACTGCATATCGTGCACAGCGTCCGAAACGGCGCGTCTCTGTGCGCCCGTCGGAGCAAAGGGCAGGCTTGAAAAAAACTCCTCGATATCCTGCTCGTGCATGAGTATGCCGCTCTGCTTTGAGTGACTGCCCTTCATTTTGCCGAGGGCGCAGGCGAGCAGGAAAAGCTCCTCGAACACGAGTCTGCGCCGCGCAAGCTCAAGATCCTCAAAGCTTGCGGGAAAGTGAATGTTCTCATAGGCATAGTCTGTCTGCGCAAGATGATATTTTTCGCGCAGGCTATCCGGCAGCGCCTCGGGCAACTCGGACGCACACGCATCCAGTGCCTGACGCACAGCGCTCATGATGAGCTTCTGCGAAAGCCCGGTCGTCAGCTTATACAAGGGAACGATGCGCCCCGTTACGCCGCCGACCGTGCCCTCGCGCTCAATCACGGGATTCGTCATTGTTCTTTTGCCGCCGACAGCTATTACCTTGCCGTAGATGTTCAGGCTGTCGCCTCGGTGTACGCTGTTTTTGATATACGGCTGATTGAAAAATGTTATGTCAACCGAACCGCTTTCATCCACCACGCGGAACTTCACAAGCTCCAGACCCCGGCGGATACGCACGAGGTGCGCATCCTCGGCAGCAAGGGCATTTATGCAGACAGTCTCGCCGTCGCAGGTCAGGCCGATGGGCTTAAAGCTGCTGCGATCCTCATATTTCCTCGGAAAATACGAAACAAGGTCACGGACGTTAAAGACGCCGAGCTTATTGAAAAGCAGCGCCTTTTTTTCGCCTATGCCTTTGCAGTATCGTATGTCGGTTTCAAGATAGTTCATTTTTGAAGCTTAAATCTCCACAATGCCTCGCGGTCGGCAGGCTCTGCATATGCTATGCCGACGCGCGGTAGTTGTGTTATGTTAACCTTTGTGCCGTCGTCCTCAATGCGCAGCCCGTCGCAGGAGAGGATATCGAGTCCGTTGAAGCTGCGGTCGATGCCAAGCTCTTTTGTGAGCTTTCCCGGCCCTTCAAAGCCCTCGCAGCAGCGAATGAGCACGGCCTGCGGATCATTTTCGGAGCCGGACACGATGTTGAGCATCTCGTGCATCCCATAGCAGAGGTAAACGTATATCGTACCGCCGTCGCGCCAGAGTATCCCGGCGCGCTTTGTTTTGCCCTTGTGGGCGTGGCAGGCGGTATCCTCAACTCCGCAGTACGCCTCGGTTTCCGTTATCCTAAGGCGCTTTTCGCTTCCGTCGGGAAAGCGGCGCACGAGAAGCTTTCCGACGAGTGCGGGCGCAAGGGTCAGAGCGTCGGCACGGAAAAATTCACGGTTTGGCATCACTCCACCATCTTAAGAGTGTAATCGGTGCTGTTTGTTAGTGTGAACATCTCAAGCAGGCCGGTTGTACACAGTATCTCGTTATCCTTTGTTATCATTATCATATCAAAGCCGCCGTTTTCGCGCCAGTATTTGAGCGCAGCGCTCTCACCGAGGATGAACATCGCGGTCGACAGGCAGTCTGCCAGCGTTCCGTCAGAGCAGACTATCGTTACGGAAACGAGATCATTGTCCACCGGCTTTCCGGTGCTTGGGTCTATCAGGTGATGATACTTCATTCCGTCGGGGCCGATGAAATAGCGCTGATAGCTGCCGCTTGTGATGATAGCCGTCTCACCGACGGTAAGCGTTCCGACGTAAGAGCCGGTGTCATTGGGATCCTCCACCGCAACTGTCCAGTTGCTTCCGTCGGGCTTTGTGCCGAGGGTCTGCACGTTGCCGCCGAGTGAGACTATGCCGCTTGTGACTCCGTTTTTGCGCATCGCATCAATGGCATACTTCGACGCGCAGCCCTTGGCAACCGCGCCGAAGCTTATCTGCGTCCCGGCGGGCATACGCACGGAATAGTTTGCCTCCCCCTCAAAGTCGGTGATCTCGGTCTTCCCGAAGCCGAGCTTTTGTCTCAGCTCCTTGATTTCGTCATCCGAGGGAATACGTCCTGTTTCTTCCTTGAATTCGCCCCAGGCCTCGTAAAGCGGGTACACTGACAGATCGAGCGCGCCGCCCGATAGCTTATATACGCTCAGCGCCGTCGAGAGCATCTCGTTTACCTGCGGGGTCACAATGACGTTCTTCCCCTCGGCGTTGTTTATAAGCGTGGTGTAGCTGCCCTCATTGTTCGGGTCGAGCATATCGTCCATGGCGTTTATAACGCCGACAGCGGCACTGATACCGTCATTTGCGTATTTTCCGTAGGCGGTCAGGTTCATGACCGTATCCATTGCGAATATCTGCTTCTGCACAGGCTCGTTCCTCGAGCATGCGCACAGCGGCAGCAGCAGGCACACGCACAGCAGCACCGCGACCGTCCTTTTTACAAAAAAGCGCCTCATATTTTATCCTCGGAGTTTTACTGTAATATTTATTTTATAAGTATAACATACAAAGCGGCAATTGAAAACCGAAATTTTGTGCTCTCAGAACAGCCGCAGTACTATAACTGTTTGTTGAAAGTGGCAACAGGCACAATATATAGTAGCTCGCTGCAAAATGCTCAATTTACAGATTGTTTACGCCGTTTTACGACTCCAATCGCTTGCTGGTGTTGACATAATCCGACTTGTGTGTTACAATTTGATTACATATTGAAATATTCCACGGAGAGTTCAAAAATGAAAAAACGACTTATCAGTTCACTGCTGGCAGTAATAATGTGCGTTTCGCTGCTTGCCGTACCTGCCGACGCCTCCGGAATAAGCGGAGCAAAGACGACAAGCGCCCTGAATCTCAGAAGCGGCGCGGGCACAAGCAAATCCATAATCATGACAATGCCCGCCGGAGCGGAGGTCATTGTCGGCATGACGCAGAACGGCTGGTGCAAGGTCGTTTATAACAGCACCGTCGGCTACGCCTCGGCGGAATACCTCAAGACTGTCGGCAAGGTCAGCGGCAATTTTGGGACCGGTACGGTATCCGGCGATGACGTGCGCATGAGAAGCGGCGCGGGAACCGGCAGCTCTGTTGTCGGAGCCTATGATAAGGGCACGAAAATGTCCGTCATCGGTGCGGCGGGCAACTGGTATGAGGTCAGCTATAACGGCAAGACCGGCTATGTCAGCGCAGACTATATGAAGCTGTCCGTCAGAAATGCAAGCTCCGGCACACCGGCAGCGCCCACCCCTGCTCCGTCGAACGCAGCGACAGTATCGGGAGGCTTCAAGGCAAGCGTCATCGGAACAAGCGTAAGGCTCAGAAGTCAGGCAAACACAAGCTCCGACACCCTCGGCTACTACTCCAACGGCGTTAGCCTGACGGCACTCGGCTCGGTCAAGGACTGGTACAAGGTAGCCTATAACGGCAAGGTCGGCTATATGGCCGCGCAGTATGTCCGCATAACGCCGGCAAACAGCTACAGCGCCGCGAAAAGCGGCACAGTCAGCGGCGACAGCGTGCGCATGAGAATGGGACCGAGCACCGACTTTGCGGCAATCGGCACTCTTAATAAGGGCGTAAACGTAAAGATAAGCGGCGAGGCCGGCTCCTGGTACGAGATAAGCGCAAACGGCAAGTACGGCTACATGAGCAAGGACTACATAAAGATAGTAGACACTGCATCGGCTGACACCGTTGAAAAGATGGACAGGATCGGCATAGTCACCGGCAACGGTGTGCGTATGCGCAGCGGTGCGGGTATGAGCTACTCGACCGTCGGCTACTACGATAAAGGTATACAGGTCAAGGTCACAGGCAAGACAGGCTCATGGTATGCTGTCAGCTATAACGGATTGAGCGGCTACATGAGCACAGACTATGTAAAGCTCAGCACAGGCAGCACCGTAGCAAATCAGATAGTCGCAACCGCAAAGCAGTACCTCGGAACTCCCTATGTTTACGGCGGTTCTTCTCCGCGAGGCTTCGACTGCTCCGGCTTTATGTACTATCTCTACGGTCAGTACGGCTATAAGCTTTGGCGCGGAGCCGGCGGCCAGTGGAACCACAACGGCACTAAGGTCGAAAAAAGTGAGCTTCAGCCCGGCGACCTCGTGTTCTTCTCCGACAGCGTCGATCCCATCGGGCACGTCGGCATGTACATCGGCGATAATCAGTTTATCCATGCCTCGTCCGGAAAGGGCTGCGTCGTGATAACCTCACTGAGCGCCAGCTACTACGCAAATCACTACACCGGCGCAAAGCGCATCATTCAGTAGTATATAAAGTTTTCACCGCAGGATGTTTCCTGCGGTGATTTTTTATAGCTTATAAATTTATTTAAAGCGCTTCAGTCTCAGCGCGTTGGAGACGACGGAGATGGAGCTGAGCGCCATTGCCGCGCCGGCAAGCATCGGACTCAGGAGCGGACCTCCGAATGCGTAGAACAGACCGGCGGCAAAGGGTATGCCGACGCTGTTATAGAAAAACGCCCAGAACAGATTCTGCTTTATATTGCGGATAACGGCCCTGCTCAGGCGCAGCGCCGTCACAAGCGTGCCGAGCTGCGAGCCCATGAGCACAACATCGGCAGATTCTATCGCAACGTCTGTTCCGCTGCCGATAGCCGCGCCGATATCGGCAGCAGCAAGTGCCGGCGCATCGTTTATGCCGTCGCCGACCATGCAGACCTTCTTTCCGGCCGCCTTGAGCTTTTCTATCTCGCCCGCCTTGCCCTCGGGCAGTACACCTGCAAGTACGCGGTCGATATTAGCCTTGTCGGCGATCGAGTGAGCGGTCTTTTCGTTGTCTCCGGTTAACATAATTGTATTAATCCCGAGATTATGCAACTCGGCTATTGCCTCGGGGCTGTCGCTCTTTATGGTATCGACTGCGCCGAAAAGTCCGGCAAAGCTGCCGTCAATGGCAGCAAACATGAGCATGCAGCCGCTGTTTTCGAGCTTTGCCTGCTCGTCGGCAGCCGTTATTTCAACTCCGTTTTCCTGCATGAGCAGTGCATTTCCGATGAGCACCTCGCGTCCGGAAACCATTGCTTTTATGCCGCGTCCGGGCACTGCGGTTATTCTCTCGACTGTCGGCAGGCTGAGTCCACGCTCCTCGGCTGCCTGAGTTATCGCCTTTGCGACGGGATGCTCCGAGCCGGATTCTGCAGCGGCGCATATGCCGAGAAGCTCGGACTCGTGAAGTGAGACTGAGTAAATGCTGCTGAGCTTGGGCTTACCCTCTGTTACCGTTCCGGTCTTGTCGAGAACGACGGTGTCGGCAAAGGCCATTGCCTGCAGTGCCTCGCCGCTTTTATACAAAACGCCGAGCTCCGCGCCGCGGCCGGTACCGACCATTATCGCTGTCGGAGTCGCAAGGCCGAGCGAGCAGGGGCAAGCGACCACGAGAACGGAGACGAATATATTTAAAACAAACTCAATATCCTTGCCGCACAGCGCCCAGATAATCGCCGAGACGACCGCTATGACCATTACGACAGGCACGAAAACTCCCGCGACTTTATCTGCCAGCTTTGCAATAGGCGCCTTTTTGCCCTGGGCATCCTCGACCATGCGGATTATCTGCGCAAGCGCCGTATCTCCGCCGACCTTTGTGGCCGTGAACACGATAAGGCCCTCGCCGTTTATGCTGCCGCCGGTGACGCCGCTTCCGACATCAAGTGTGACCGGCAGGCTCTCGCCGGTGAGCATACTGAGGTCGGCGCTCGACGCGCCGGAGGTGACCGTACCGTCGCAGGGGAAGCGCTCGCCCGGACGGACGGTTATCACGTCACCCTCGCGCAGCTCGGATACGGGCACCTCGCCGGTCTCCCCATGGCGCGTGACGAGCGCGGTCTCAGGCGCAAGCTCTGTCAGGGCGCGGATCGCATCCGAGGTGTGGCGCTTGCTGCGCGCTTCAAGGTATTTGCCCAGCATGACGAGCGTTATTACGACCGCCGCGCTCTCGAAAAACAGGTTTTCGGAATAGCTGGTGTCGCCGAGGGCTATCTTGACCACGGCGTACAGGCCGTAGGCCAGCGCGGAAAACGTGCCGACCGCAACGAGCGTGTCCATATTCGGATGACCCTTGACGAGGCTGCCGAAGCCGTTAATGTAGAAATTGCGACCGCCTGTGACGATGGGCAGCGTGAGTATAAGCTGCACGAGCGCAAAGGTCAGCGGCGCATGGTGCGGCATCATGAACATAGGAAGCGGAAGCCCTACCATGTGCCCCATTGAGACATATAAAAGCGGCACGGCAAAGCATATGCACAGGATAACGCGCCTCTTCATTGCATTGAGCTCCGCCTTCTTCTCGGCGTCCTCTTTTCTGCGGTTTTCCGCCGCGAGAACATCGGCCGAGACATACTCCTGCGCACCGAAGCTCAGACGAGAGACTAGCTCGCATATCTTGGGAACATCGAGCGTATCGTCATAGACGATGTCCATTTTTTCGGTCGTGAGGTTTACGGATACGCTCTGAACGCCCTCCTGCCGCTGCATAAAGCGTTCAAGACTCGCCGAGCACGCGGCGCAGTGCATTCCGCTTATTTTAAAAGTTTTTTCTGTCATTGTATCACCTTCAGTTAGCGCTCGCTAATTAAATCTATACATATATTATACCAAGCACTCTTAAAAATAAAGTGATATTTTCGACAAAAAGTCATTCCCACAGCGCATATGACGCTGTGGGAATTTGTTCACATTACGAAATACATTATAGCCGCCACGGCTCCGCTGCCGAGGAGTGTTGACAGAGCGGCCACAAGGACGGTCGATATTTTCCCTCCCCGCAGTGAGTCGGTATAAGCTCCGGCCGCCTGCTTTGCCTCGCTCAGAAGCTGCGAGCGCGTAACTCCGGCGGTTTTCATGTAGTCCTCTCGAACGATGAATATCGCCTCCTCGAACACCTTGGGATCTGGCGATTTAACGACTATGACCCTTTTTGCAACTCCCTTCACCACGTCGAAAGCCTCCCTGTCGTCAGTTTTCTGCTTATAGCTTAACCGTCTGAGCATACTTTTATACCTCAAGCGCGCTCTTCGACGCGAACGGCAAGAACGGTCATATCGTCCGAGTAGCTGCAATTGCGCTCGGCGGCCTTGAGCGTGTCGCGTGCGAGAGCCTTCATATCTTTGCCGCAGGAAAGCAGCATATCGCGCAGCCAGGCATCATTAGAGTCGCCGACGACTCCGTCTGAGGCTATAATCGCGGTGCTGCCGGGCTTTAAGCGCATACGCACGATATCCGGTGCGGCTCCGGAGACGCCGCTCAGCCCCGGCGCGAAGCTTTCGCACTTTATACGGCGTATGCCGCGGCTGCCGCTGACGTAGCTTGGCGCGGCACCGTATTTGTAAAAGCAGGTCTCACCGGAAAACAGATCGACACACATGAGATCGACCGTAGCAAAGCCCCAATTATCGCCGCACTTGAGCAGCATAACGGAGTTCAATGTTTTCATAGCAACCGCAGGATCTACTCCGGCTCTCAGGAAGCCCTCGAGGATATCAATTACCTCTCGGCTCTCGCTAGCGGCGGCCTCGCCGCAGCCCATTCCGTCGGAGAGAATAACACACAAAACGCCCGCATCGGTCTTGAAGTATGTACCCTTATCACCGCTTACCTTTTCCCCTTTTTTCTTGAGCGCAGCTATACCGACAGACACGGCCAGGGGCTCTGCCTCCATGAGCACGAGCTTTGCCTCGCTGTCGTTCTGGCTTTTGAGCCTGCACAGGCGCACGCCGAGAACTCCGGACAGCTTATCGAGATAGTCGTCCTGCTTAGTAAGGCGCGGGAGCGCACCGCTTTCAATCACGGCGCGCAGTCTGCCGCGTGCATCGCGGTAAACGGCTGCATCGGCGTCGATATCCTGCGAGAGAAGATAGCGGATAAGCCGCCTTTCGGCCAGATGATCGGCTCCGTTGGTACCGGCAAGCTCCTTTGAAACAGAGCCCAGTATCTCGGCCATATCGGAATACTGCCCCCATGCCGTATTTCGGCTCTCGCGCAGGGATTCGGAGAACTGACGGCGATATGCCGCGGCTCGCAGCTCGGCGTTGACTGCCGTAACAAATGCCTCGGGGGTTTTGCACTTCTCGATGAAGTGGTGCGGTATATCACTCATCTCGAGCGTTCCGCGGCTGATCATTTTTCCCGTCGCGTCGTTGAGCGCGGAGAGCGTGTCGATATAATCTCTGTTCCAGCAGCGGTTTTTCTCCCTGCACTTAAGACACACACTGTCGGCCGCTCGGTCGAAAACCTTAGCGGGGTCAGAATCGTTATACTGCTCGTCAACATTGCGCCGGACTATCTCGTAAAGGCTGCCGTAGGCATTGCTCAGGCCCATGACCCTGCGCGCAACGTATCGCCGCAGCCCGGATTCTCCGCTGCCGCCGATAACCGGCTGCACCATTGAGCCTGCGCGATTTAAAAAGCCCGAGGGCAGAAGCATGAATATCACCGACGCGGCAAAGACCTCAAACAGCGAATTTATCTCGGTCTGAAATGACCATGCGCATGCCACCGCAGCGGCATCGGCAGCAATGAATGCAAGCAGAAACAGAAGTCTGCCGTGGCGGTTGAACATGCCCGACAGCAGCCCCGCGAACGCATAGGCCATTGTGTAAAACGGCATACCGCCAGCTGTGAGATCCATGGCAATGCCGAAGGCCGTGCCTATGGTGCAGCCGGTCATAATACCGCAGCGCAGCGTGCAGGTCATAACGATCAGCAGCGCCAATAGCCTGCCGAGCGATATTGCGCCGAATATCTCTATCTGCGACACTGCCATGAGCAGCACCGCCGCCGTTATAAGAACGCTGCCGGCATACCTTAACTCCTCAGCCTCCGTCGTGCGTTCGGCATCGCTCAGCGCCTCACGGAAAAAGCTGCATCCGCCGAAGGAGAAAACCGTCTCTGCCAAAACGACCGCCGCAGCCGGAGCCTGAGTAAACACCGATGTGAAGCTTGACAGTATGCCGGTCGATAGTGCGGCTATCGCGGCAACGCTCGGTGCAAAGATGCTTTTCCTTGAAAGCTTCGTGTCTTGAAAGGCAAAGCTTACGGTGTACACCAGCACTATTGCCGCGAGGTAGCGTATGCTCCCTGCAAGACCGCTGCTTATTATGTAACCGATCGCCGCTCCTATAAGGCAGCCGACACCGTTAAGCCCGGCGCCCGACGCAGCGACAGCGGCAATACCGAACGGACCTGCCGAGCCGAGGAGCCTCGCAGATGACAGAAGCACTCCTCCGATCAGATGCACAACGGCGTATGCCACACTTATTACCTTCTGAGAGCTGCACTCCGCCGCACTTTTTTCTATCGCGCCCCTTATCGCCGCGAATGAGCCTTTCATGTCCATTTTCTGCCTCCGATAGTTTACATAAAGTAATAATTATTATACTTATGTAATTCTCCGAAGTGTGTCACTCGGTGCTGTTGAGAAATGTTATTTGCGCATGGGAAATACAGAGAAATAAGTCCGCGGCGTTCGGGATGCAAAAAACAGGTACGACCAAAAGATCGTACCTGTTAAAATTATGCTTGTATTACTGCTTTGCAGCGTCGTCCTTGCCGGCCTGGAGTGCCTTCATGTTGCCGGGGAGGAACTTTGCCTTGCGCTCGCCGAGCTCAATGCGGATTGCCTCGCTCATCTTATCGTCGTCAACGACGGGAGCCTTTGCAAGCAGTGCGCCCAGGATGGCGACGTTTGCGCCCTTGGGGTTGCCGACTTCCTCGGCAATGCGGTTTGCGTCGCAGTAAACGACCTGGATATCATTGCGCTCTGCCTTGCGGTCGATCAGAGAGCTGTTGATGACCAGAACGCCGCCGGGCTTAACGTGAGGCTCGAACTTGTCCAGAGAAGGACGGTTCATGGCGACAACGACATCTGCCATATCGACCAGCGGAGAGGCAACGGGATCATCGGAAACGATGACCGAGCAGTTTGCGGTACCGCCGCGCATCTCAGGGCCGTAGGAAGGCAGCCATGAGACATGCTTGCCGTCGAGCATGCAAGCCATTGCAAGGAACTTACCGATCAGGAGCATGCCCTGACCGCCGAAACCGGCGAATATAAACTCTTTTTTCATATTATTCGGCCTCCTTGTCTTTCTTAACACCGAGAGGATAGTAAGGAATCATATTCTCTTCGAGCCACTTCATAGCCTCGATCGGGCTGAGACCCCAGTTGGTGGGGCAGGTGGAAAGAACCTCTATCAGGCAGAAGCCCTTGCCCTGCATCTGATAGGTGAATGCCTTCTTGATGGCCTTCTTGGTCTTCATGATGTTTGCGTTGTTGTTGACAGCGCAGCGCTCGATGTAGTAGGAGCCGGGGATGGTAGCGAGCATCTCCGAAACGCGGATAGGTGCGCCGCACCATGCCTCGTCACGGCCCTTGGGGGAGGTGGTGGTCTTCTGACCAACGAGGGTGGTAGGAGCCATCTGGCCGCCGGTCATGCCGTAAATGGCATTGTTGACGAAAATGGTGCAGATGTGCTCGCCGCGGTGTGCAGCGTGAACGATCTCGGCAGTACCGATGGAAGCGAGGTCGCCGTCGCCCTGGTAGGTGAATACGAGGGTATCCTTGCCGACAACGCGCTTTGCGCCGGTTGCGACTGCGGGTGCACGGCCGTGTGCAGCTTCATACATATCGCAGTTAAAGTACTCATATGCAAATACGGAGCAGCCGACAGGTGCTACGCCGATGACCTTACCTTCTTCGATAACGCCTTCCTTTTCGAGCTCCTCGATGGACTCTGCTACCAGGCGATGGATGATGCCGTGGTTGCAGCCGGGGCAGTAATGGAAAGTCTTGTCGGTAAGGAGTTTGGTTCTCTCAAATACTACGGACATTTATTTACCCTCCTTCATGCTCTTGATCTTTGCAACGATCTCGTCGGTGGTGGGCATCTGGGAGCCGCAGTGACCGAAGAAATCAATGGGCTTTGCGCCGTTTATTGCGATCTTAACGTCTTCGAGCATCTGGCCTTCGTTCAGCTCTACGTCGAGAACCGCCTTTACGCCGTCAGCGCAAGCTGCCTGCTTGACAGCCTCGTACGGGAACGGCCATACGGTGATGGGACGTACCAGACCGACGTTAATGCCCTCAGCCTTGAGCTGATCAATAGCGGACTTTGCGATACGTGCGACAGTGCCGAACGCGGTGATAATGTACTCTGCACCTTCGCAGTTGTAGTTTTCCCACATCTGCTCGTTCTTGGTGACCTCTGCGTACATTGCCTGAAGCTCCGCGTTATGTATGGACAGAGACTCGGTGTCGATGAAGATGGAGTTGATCTCGGCGCGCTTTGCGGGATCGTCGCCGGGCTTCCAGCCGGTGCATGCCCAGGGCTTCTTCTCGGGATCGATCTTGAAATCGACCATATCGGGCATCTCAACGGGCTCCATCATCTGAGCGATGATGCCGTCTGCGATGAACAGCACGGGGATACGGTACTGCTCCGCCTTATCGTATGCGAACATCATGATGTCGACAGCTTCCTGTACGGAGGAGGGTGCATAGGTCAGCAGGTGATAGTCACCGTTGCCGCCGCCCTTGACAGCCTGGAAGTAGTCGCCCTGGGAAGCCTGAATGTTGCCGAGGCCGGGGCCGCCGCGCATTACGTTCAGGATAACGCAGGGAAGCATTGCGCCTGCGCAGTAGGAGATACCCTCCTGCTTCAGGGAGATGCCGGGGCTTGAGGAGGAAGTGATCGCACGGGCGCCGGTGCCGGCTGCGCCGTAGATCATGTTGATCGCCGCGACTTCGGATTCCGCCTGCAGGAAGCAGCCGTTTACGTCGGGATCGAACATACGCGCGGACATGTATTCAGGAATCTCAGTCTGCGGGGTAATGGGATAGCCGAAGAAATAACGAGCGCCGGCTCTGATGGCTGCCTCTGCAATAGCTTCGCTACCCTTCATAAGAGTTTTTGCCATTATAATTTCCTCCTTAATCCTTCTCGATGTGGATTACCACGTCGGGGCAAGTGCGTGCGCAGGATGCGCAGCCGATGCACTCTTCAGGTTTTACAACCTCTGCCGGGTGATAGCCTTTTGCGTTGATTTTTGCCTTGGAAAGTTCAATGCAACCCTTGGGGCAAGCTCTTGCACAGAGACCGCAGCCCTTGCACAGGTTCTCATTGATGGTTACCTTTACCATGTTGCTACCTCTTTTCTTTATTTTTGCTTTTTGCCATTTTATTTAATCCGCATAAAGCGGGATCGCGCAATTAATGCTTGAAATTCTTCTGCGGGTCTACCGTGTGCAGTCCGTATTTGATGTACGAATCCCAGTCACGGTGCATGTACACATCTATGGGGATGGGCTTGCCGATATACTTCGGATCGTGTCCCTCGGACAGGAACTGGTCAAGCAGGTCTTTTTTGCCGGTGGTATACGCAACGGGGATACCCGTCCTGTCGGAGACCTCCTTGAGCATCTTATATCCGTCGCGCAGCTCCTCGACCGTCGTTTCGGTTGCCAGATTTGCATTATTTATCATACCTGTTATTTGGAGTCTTGAATGCGCCTGCATTCCCTCCTGAAGTCTTATAAGCTTTTCAACGGTGCCGGACAGCGGCCTGCGTATATTTACGACATTGAGCACCTCCAAAGCACCCGGCTCAAGATCCACAAAGTCCTGATGATAGCGGCCCAGCGCAGTTGCGCCGACGTCATCGCCGCCGACGTCGAACACGACCGTGTCCCACTCAAGAACGAAGGCCGAGGCGACCTCAGCCGGAAGCGAGAGCGTTTCGATACCCGAGCAGGCATAGTTAGGCGATACTAGCCTTATCTCCTTCTGCTCAACAAGCTTACCGCGCTCTGTAAGTCTGAAATATGTATTGACCATATCAAGGTCTATAAGCTCTGTCCTCTCTCCGCGGGCGGCGGCCTGAATAGCAAAGTTCAGAGCCAGCTCGCTCTTACCGCTGCCGTAGTTGCCGATAAGGACCTTAACGTTCTTCATCGAAAGTAACCTCCGTTCATTATATGAACGCATTTAAACTCTTATATATTGTAGCATCCTGCAATTTTTCAGTCAACATTTTTACTCGTTAATATTGAAATTATCGCTCGCAATAATCCACAAAATTTAAGCATATTTTTTGTGGATTTAGTCAAACGAAATATTTTGCCGTTCATTTTGAATCTAAAAAAGTGCATCATTCGCGGTAATGTTGAATTCTGCGCCGCCATTCTGGAAAATGCAATTTCAGCATGCTTCAATTCATTTTGATGCTTAAAATGTGCAGACACGGTTATTCCCATATCTGCACATTTATTAATCCATCATACCGTATTTGATTTTTATACGCCTGAGCTTGGAAAGAACAGGTTTTTTCAGCAAAAGCAGAAACACTGCCGTGCCCGCGGCGTGGATAAGATTGAACGGGAATCCCGATGCGTATACGGCAAGCAGCGCATTCCAGGTTATGCTCTGTGAGTACATCAAAAGTGAGGCCGTGTCAAGCAGAACGCCGTAAATGACGAGCACCGATAAAAAGCCGTAAGCGATAAGAGGCGCGGTCTTGACCTCCCTGTTATAAAACAACAGTCCGCCTAAAAAGCCGACAAGCCCGAAGCCGAGCATCTGCCACGGCGTCCACGGCCCCTGTCCGAAGAACATATTGGATATGAGTCCGGAAGCTGCGCCCGTTATAAACCCTGCCTCGGCATTGAAGGCCGCCGCCGTGAGGATAACTATGGCGCAAACGGGCTTAAACTGCGGAGCCCAGTAAAACGCGGCGCGACCGGCTACGGCAAGTGCCGTCATCACGGCAAGCAGCACGATCTCGCAAACCTGAGGCCGCTTTCTCTCAAAGCGCGTGAAAAACGGCAGCATCGCAAGCAGTATCATGATAACAGATGTCAGGTAGTACTTGCGGCTGTTCCAAAGGTATGTCTCGATAACGACGACTGCGGCAGACAATATGAGCGCGGCCGCGGCATTGGTCATTCTCTTTCTTTTCACCGTTTGAGGCACTCTACCACCTCCTCGGCCAGCACTGCTCCGTCGAGCATGCCTCGGCTGAGCTTTGCGGCCGCCGTCGTGTAAAAATAATTGCCGGAGAAAAACTCACTCGGCACACCCTCTGTCACAGTTTCGCCACGGAAAAGCAGGACGCATCGATCGGCATAGCGCGCGCAGAACTCAACGTCATGGCTTACCAGAAATACGGTCTTTCCATCATTGCGCAGTTTTAATAAGAGCTCTCCGAGGCGGCGCTTGAGCTGTCCGTCCATGCCCTTTGTAGGCTCGTCGAGCAGCAGAACGTCGGGGTGCGTGAGCAGCACCTTGCCCAGTGCGAGACGCTGCTGTTCACCTCCGGAAATATCAAACGGATGGCGCCCAAGAATGCCTTCAAGCTCAAGAAGCTTCACAAGCCGCGCTGTCTCGGCCTCATTGCTGCCGAGCTCTGCGAGCTCATCGGACACAGTGTCCTTCACAAAAAGCTCACGCGGATCCTGCGGCAGCGCCGCTATACGCGCTCCAGCGCCTTTAACCCTGCCGCGATATGGCTTGAGTCTGCCGGAGATAAGTCCGACGCTCGTGCTCTTGCCCGAGCCGTTTCCGCCCAAAAGCGCGCAGAGCTCTCCCCTGTAAAGCTTAAGCTCAAGGCCGCACAGTACGTCGGGAGCGTTTTTTTCATATCTGAACCAGCAGTTTTTTATCTCGACCGCCAGGTCGCCGGGCGTATGATCCGAGCTTCGCATTATGTCAACTGGCTTTCGCGCCCGTGAGGCAATAAACGCCCTGCCCTCGCTGACTGTGAGCGGAGCATCGCCCTCGCCGCCGAGAGCGGCGAATATTCTGACCGCCGACGGCATTGATTCAAAAGCGGCGCTGTCTTTTATCTGCATTGCGGCCTTTCTCGGCTCGTCATACGCTATGAGCCTGCCGTTGTCCAAAACGGCGAGCATATCCGCCATGGGGAGCGCCTCATCGAGTCTGTGCTCTGTAAGGACGATTGTAAGGCCAAGATCCTCATTGAGCTTGCGCAGCGCGGCGAGAAAATCCGAGGCGGCAACGGGGTCAAGCCGGCTTGTCGGCTCATCAAGGATGAGCACATCCGGCCGCATGACTGCGACCGATGCCAGATTCACGAGCTGCTTCTGACCTCCGGAGAGCTCCGAAACGTTTTTCATAAAAAGCTCGGACAGGCCGAAATAGCTTGCCATCTCTGCAACGGCAAGGCACATTTTGCGCTGATCCCAGCCGAGGCTTTCAGGGCCGAAGGCAAGCTCGTGGAACACCTTGTCGGTGACTATCTGGTCATCCGGGTGCTGAAAGACAAAGCCTATGCGCCTTGCCTGCTCTGCCTGTGCGACCTCGCCGAGCGGTTTACCGAAAAACAGAACCTCTCCTTCGGCTTCGCCATGGTCGGCAAGACATGTCTTAAGCCTGCGCAGGAGCGTACTCTTTCCGCTGCCGCTCGCGCCGCAGATTAGAGTAATCTTACCCTCGGGGATATCCATGCGGATATGCCGGAGAGCCGGTGCGGTTTCATCAGGATATGTAAAGCTCAGATCGCGGATCTCAAACGCCGCCATACAAGGGCCTCCTTTGCGTCAAAAAGGTGCGGAGCGAAGCAAAGCAGCGCAAATGCCGCCGTTCCGAGCGCCGGTACGCCGCCGAAGCCGCTTATTATTATAGAGGGATAATAGCGGGCGTATATTCCTCCGCTCACAACACAGGCGACGGTAACTCCCGCTGTCAGGACGAAGACAGCGAGCGTCAACGCATCACGCCCGTCAAAGCGGTATATCGAAAAGCTGGTGCGTCGAGCCGCGCCGTAGCCGCGGCTTTTCATTGAATTTGCCGCCGTAACGGAGCTCTCAAGCGCCCAGGTAAGGGTGACGGACAGTACGCCAATGCTGTTTTTTACGCGCCGGAGGATTCCGCCCTGCGCGCTGCCCCGCCCAATCTGCGAGCGAGCGGCGTCGATGCTGCGTATCTTCCGCCCGAGCTTCGGCACGAAGCGCAGAGACATTGAAATAAGCAGAGACACTGACGGGCTCAGTCTACCGAACAAAAGCAGCAGCCTGTCCGATGTCATTATGACGTTGAAGCAGTCAAACCACAGTATGACCGCGCAGAACATGACCGATGCGAACAAGCCGAACGTCAGCGCCTCCTTCGTTATCGCGTTGCCGTTTGAAAGATAAAGGATCGGCGTTACGCCCGCATGGTTAAACAGGGCGTTTATCAGCGACATGAGCAGCACAAACGGCACAAGGCACAAAAGCGTTTTGGCAAAATGCCGCACACCCTTGAGAATGCATACATAGCCTGCCGACGCTGTTAGGCTCACAGTGAGCAGCACCGGGTGCATATACAGCATCGTAAGCGTTATCACCGCGGTGAAAAAGCAAAAGCTCACCGCGGGGTGGAGACTTGAAAAAGCGTCCTTCATGCTCACGCCGCCACACCTCCTCCGACGTCCGCGCCGAGGTCGCAGGTATATCGCCACTGCACGACATCGCCGTTATGCAGCGCATAGCGGCTGCATCCGTAGTTGGGCTGCCAGCCGTTTACGCTGTAGGTCCAGCCCGACAGCTCGCCGCAGTCCTTTTCGTAAAGATTTCCTATACCCTCAACATAGGCGCTGTTATACCCCGGCGTCCACGAGGCTTCAAGCTGAATACCGTTACTGCGGCACACGCGCTGCAAAACGTCGAACACCGACTCACCTTCGTATATCTCGACCCTCAACGCGCCGAGGATAACTCCGTCTGAGGGCAGAACATCGAGCTTTGAGGGCTTGAGATCTCCGAGATTATTAAGTATCGTCGCGCAGTCTATCGAAAACGTACAATAGCTTTTGCGTGCCGTATCATCGGGCTTATCCTCCGGCTCAACGGGCTCTGGCTTTCCCTCCGGAACGGGATCTGTTTTATATTTATCCTGCTGTGTACGGCTGCCGTCGGATAGCTTTGCACTGCTTTCGGGCGCCGGCGTCTCATCCTCGGCGCGGATAACATAGCTAAAAACGCCGCCCTTTATCCTGAAGCTCATGACGGTGCGCTCGCTTCCCGTGACGGATGCGGCGCAAAGCCTGTTGCCCTCGGCATCGTAAACGCCTGCGCTTTGAGCCTCCCACTTGTCGGTAAGCGTTACCGACAGCGTCGGTAGGAAGCCGAAGCTCTCGCCGCTTCTGAGCTTAACGGTAACGCTGCCGTCGGAATTGACCGCAATATCCACCGCCATGCACAGCTCGCACGGCTGCTTTATATCAGCGCCCGCGACCGTCCACCTATAGCCGTACTCTCCGCTTTTTCCGCATATGGAGGCTATCTCGCCCTGCTCTGAAAGCTGCTCGAAAAGCTCTTTTTTTATGATGCCGTCTTCGCCGAGGTCAATGTCCCCGGCGAAGTTTACGGCTTCTGCGTTCTTCATGCAGCCTGCAAGCAGGCTGCATATCATAAGAACGCACAGAATCAGTGCAGATGGTCTTTTTTTCATCGGTTTACGCTGCCGCGCGATAGATAAACGTTATGATCTCACCGCGTGAGCACTCGGCGGCGGGAAGAAATCTTCCATCAGGCAGGCCGAGCGCCACACCGTTTTCGGCCGCCCACATGACGGCGTCGTAGTAGAACGCGTTTGTGTCGGTCACATCGGTAAAGCTCGGAGTCTTTTCGGCCGCAGGGCTTCCCATATAGCGATACAGAAACGTCACTGCCTGGGCGCGGGTGCAGGTCTCGTCCGGTGAGAAGGTAGTCGCGCTCGTGCCGCTGGTTATCTTATTCTCGGACGCCCAAATTACGGCGTTTCTGTAATAGCTGTCAGGAACGTCGGTGAAGCTGCATTTTCCGCTCACCTCGGGGCTGCCGGCCAAACGGTAAAGGAAGGTCACGACCTGAGCGCGGGTGCACTTTCCGCCGGGTGCAAAGACATTGTTTCCTATGCCCTGCACTACCTTGTTGGCATTGCCCCACAGCGTTGCATCGTAATAAAAATCGGTCGCCTTTACATCTGCAAAGCCGTCGGCAGCCTTAACGCTGACCTTACACACGGCGGGGATGATGGCGCTATTCTCTGCCGTCGCGACTATGCGGTAATCGCCCGCGTGCTTAAAGCTGACGCTGTATTCGCCGCCGCCTTGAGAGACTGCCTTGAAGTCCGCAATCTCGGACTTGAGGTCGGCGGAGTACGCCTTGAGCGCCGCTTTTTCACAGCCCTCGAATTTGGGCATCCAATTCTCATCATAGCCGTTCTGAGCTGTGAGCTTAACAGTCGTTTTCACATGTGCCGTAGCGTCGATATCGGTGTTTTCAAAGTATGCGTATGCGTCATTGTTGGGGTATGCGTTCGCGTTTATGTAGGCATAAACGTGCTGACCGTCAGCAACCTTGTCGCCCAGACCCATGGACATTTTGTTGTCGACAAAGTAGCCGAAGTTGCCGCTTTCGTCGCCCCAGAGCCTTGAAATGTACGCGCCGTATTCGTTGCTTGCCGTGGCATAGCCCTTGGCCGCGCCGCCCTCGTAATACTTCTCGTGCGCGGCATACATTACCTCGTCAATGTCAACAGCGCCGTCGCCGTTGCGGTCGGCTGCTGTCACGGGTGCGTAGCTGAGCGCAATGCTGCCCTTGCTTGCGATGCTTACAAGCACGTCCTCGCTGTACTCATTGCTCAGGCAGAATACGCTGCCGCTGTCGTTTTTGTAATAGAGATTGCCGTCGGCATCGCAGATAACGCTGCAAACGCAGTAGTTTTCATAGCCCTTTGCGTCGAAGAGCTCAATAAGCTCGGTCTTGCCGACGTCGTCGGCCTTGACCTTTATCAGCGAAACGCCGCCGGGCTCGGTGTTATAGGTGCTGTAGAAATACAGATAGCCCTCGGATTCGAGATATGCCGTTGACAGGAGCATCGAGCACTGGGCATAGCCCTTGAGCTGCACGGTGTTCCTGACCTCAAGAGTGTTCTTGTCGGCAATGATGAATCTGCCGGGATCGTCAAAGCCCAGACCCGCGCCGATGTAGACATAGCCGCCGTAAACAACAGGAGTCGAGGTGCTCTGAGCGCCGAGAGCGACGGTCTTAACGCCGCTTATCGCGCCGCTTGCGCCGTCAACGGATGCAGAGCACAGATAGCCGCCCTTTGCGGTGAAATAGACCTTGCCGTCTGCGTAAGCGAGGCTGCTGCGCACGTCGCCGCAGCCGGTGAGCGCCGCGCTCGATACGGGCTTAAGCTCTTCGTTTTCGGCGTAGGTCTTTTTAAATGCCAGCAGCATACCGTCGCCGGCAGAGCCCTTTGCGCCGTCGTCGGTGCCGACAAAGATGTAGTCGCCCACAGCGACAGCTCCTGCAAAGTAGAAGCCGCCCTTGACGGCATAGCTCCAGTCGCATTTGCCGGTCTTAGCGTCAAGGCAGACGAAGCTTGCGTCCTCGGCCTCATCGTTCCAGAAGCCGACATAGAGCTTGCCGTCGGCGTACAGCGCCGGAGACAGCGACTGGCCGCCGAGCTTATCGGTGTAGACCCACTTGCTTTCGAGCGTTGCAGCGTCGAAGGCCTCGATCGTACCCTTTGAAAGCGGCGCGATTATCATTCCGTCGGCATAGGTCGGCGCAGTCAGGCCGTAGCCTGAGGAGGCCTGCATTTTCGCGGACTTCACGACGCTGCCGTCGGCGAGAGAGAGCATGTTCAGCGTATTGCCGGCCATGGTGACGAGCGTATCGCCCACGATTATCGGAGCGCCGGGCGACATTGACCAGTCCGTTCCGAGCTTGTTTGCCCATTTGAGCGTGGTGTGCTGCGCGTCGGCCGGAGTCTTGGCCGCGCTTATTGCCATATTAACATCGCTGCCGCGGAAGCTCGGCCACTGTGCGGCGTCGTCGGCAAATGCCGCCGTGCCGGGCACGATGAGGCTCAGCACCATTAAAAGAGCCAGAAGCAGGCTCAGTGATCTCTTTTTCATATTTTACCTCCAAGTAAGTTGTTTGTTTCTCTCGTATTTTGCACCCTACTCGTAGGTGATGTTGAGCGTCCATGCGTCCTCGCGCATATATCCCACCTCCTTGAATTGATGCATGCGGCAAGTCTTCCGGCTCATGGGTCAATCTCGGGCGCGCCTTCCCGCATAAAAAGCAGTGGCCAATGCGCCCTCGTCGCCATTCACGGCAGCGGGACTGCTTCGGATTTGCACCGAATTCCTTGTTAGGCGGCCTTCGCCGCACCGCAGGCTCATACTGAAGCTTAATTATATCAGCTTTCACGTCCGGGCACAACAAAAACCGCGTATTTCCGATTTGGAAAAACGCGGCCTGAATTAATCTAAATCATCTAAGTCTATGACATGTTTGCCTTCCATTATGATCTCGCCGTTTGCTATCCTCTGCGTAAGCCCGGCATCGGGCTTTATGCCGTAAAAGACTCTTTTCGCCTCGTCGAGGCCGCCCTTATCGCAGAACAGGCTGAAGAAATACTCGTTATCCGTCCACAAGAACTCCACCTCGCCCTCCTCGTGGATTATCTGGATCACCTTATAGCCGTTGAGCGCAACATGCTCAAGCTTCGAGCGCTCGGAATCCGCCATTCCGCCAAGCTTATTGCGCGGATCCTGCGTTACCAGCTCCTGCGTGAAGCTGATCCAGCCGTCGTTTTCATCCATGTAATTGAGTGATACATAACCTTCACAAGCTACCATATGAGCGAGTTTATACCCATCAGAAATATATGTCAGCGAATATGCCGTTTCGATCTCCGTCGGTGCGTTTTCTATCATATTTCGGTCAACGGAGAAGTAATACATGCTGCCGTTATCGTGGACAAACATCCTGATAAGCCCTTCCCTGAGCGCGGGGACGGCAAGGACGGTTCCCGTGAGCAGAGCCGCGATTATCGCCGCTATGAGCAGCCTTTTCGCGGTCGTATTCACGCAGTGCCAGACATTCGAGCCGCTTTTTTTGATGAGCTTTTCGGACTTGCGCTCAAACTCCGGCGAAAATTCGTGATCAATTTCTTCGGCGGCGGGAACATAGTCAAAGCTCCGCAGTGCCTTATCAAGAAGCGCATTTTCAAACGCCGACATTGTTTTCTCCATGTTCAAACACCATCCCTTCCTCAATGCACAGCTTGACGACAAGCTTTCGTGCTCGTGTTAACTGCTTTTTGACGGTCGCCTTTTTTCGTCCGAGCATCAGCGCTGTCCGCTCAACTCCAAGGCCGCAGACGCAGTGCATCAGCAAAACATCGCCGTATATATCAGGCAGTTTTTCTATCGCGCGCGATATCGTCTCTCTGTCCTCCGAGGCCGCGACCCGCTCGAAAACATCCTCGTCGTCGGCAATATCCATTTCATCTATATCAAGCTGCATATCGCGCCGCAGCTTCTCGGGCAGCAGATTGAGCGCCGCATTCTTCGCCGCCGTCAGCGTATACGCGCGCACGACGCGCTTATCATCGGTCGGCAGACTTTTTATATTCTGAGCTATGCCCATAAACGCGTTCTGCACGGCGTCCTCGGCCTCATGCTCATCGTTCAATATCTTATTTGCGACAAAGAACATCTGATCGCGATATGCATAGAATATCTTCTCGAATTTCCGTAGCTCCGCCGCGTCGTCAATGGCAGACGCATAAATCATCAGCAATGCGATCCCCCCTGTTCGATGACAGTGTATATGATTTTTCACGCATTTTCAAGCCGATTGAAAATTAAAAAATTTTTTCCGAAAATCTGTCCCCTTTTTTCGATTTTCCTTGTCTATATAGATAAGGGGACAAAAAAACACTGAAAGGAGGGATAAAATATGAGAAGGATAGCTTGCTTTATGCTGAGTCTTCTGATCATCACCGGCGTGCCTGTTTCCGCATGTGCCGCGCAGTCGCCCGGCGGCATTGAGACTCAAAGCCTGTACACAGCTAGACCGACGGTCAACATATCCATCAGCGAGGCAGGAATTGCAACCTTTTATTTAACCTGCCGCGGCAAAAGTGATGTAACAAAAATCAAAGCAAAGACCTGTATCGAGAAAAAGTCCGGAACCAGGTGGGTCAAGGTAAATGTCGGCACTTCCGACAATTACATTTACCACAGCGTCAACTCTTCAAAGCTGATGACATCATTTACTAAGCAGCTCACCGGCTCCGGCAGCTACCGCTGCACGACAACGTTCACACTGTACGCAAAGACCACGGAAACTATCACGATCACTAATTATGCCGAATATTAATAACAAAGGAGAACAAAAATGAAGTTTAGAAAATTCTTGTGCTATGTCCTTATATTTGCTATTATGATGTCACTGGGCGTGACAGCTTTTGCGGAGGATGAGACTGGTCTTCAGAATAGCACTATAACTGTATATGCCAGCGAATTAGAAGGCCCTAATGCAATTACAGAACTTTTAAATATACCCGGAGTTGATAGTGTACTTGTACTATACGACGATACACAGCCTTCTCAAGAGTTACCTATTGGTAGCGAGATATCGTCTGCCGGCAGTGGGTTAGAATTTGTTGGTAACAATTTAGTTGGTCCCCTTGCTTTTGGTGGAAGCTTGTACACTGAGTACATAAAAAACGTGCGTGCCGGTGGCAAATACTACTCTAATACACTAATACACTTGTCGGGCATGCAGAGGGTGATCCTGAATTGACAATTAGTTTAAGCCACTCTGTCACACTTAGCACATCATTAAGCGCCAGCTTCGGATTTTCAAAAGGTCATATTTCAGTTAAGACGGGTGTTGATCTGTCTAAAAGCTATACCTACCAAGTCGGTGCATCTTTTTATATAAATCCAACCCACAACGGCAAGTTGGTTAAAAGCGGAATTCTTACCGCAACGCCCGTATATACGGTTACTCTCTTCGATGTTTACCGCGGCATACAGGGGACTACAAATGAATCAAAAATTGGAACAGGAACTATTAAAAAGCCTTGTGGCATAAACTATCACAAGGAATATGTTTACTACTAACACAAAAGGAGATAACCATGCCAAATCGCTCTAAGCTGATAAAAAAATCTGCTTATTGTTTTGTCATCATAATTCTAAGCATGATTTGTTTCAGCGCTATTGATATCAGTATTCCTGTTGGTAACGGAGAAAACATCTGCGCCGCATTACGATTGGTAGCTAAAGCAATCGTCCTCGGAGCTGACCTTATTTGCACATGCATAATTATTGTTCATTAGTAAGGTACTTAATGATTATCGCCTCAACTGTTTTACATAAGTAAATCTATAGGAGGTTCAATAAATGAAGCACATTCGCTCATATTTGCAATTGCTGCTATGCGACGGGATTATATGTTTGGTATATTGGGTCATCCCGTATGTTTTTGACCTTGGATGCACTGCCGCAGAGTTTTATCACAAATACATGGATATTCCAATCGGCGCGGCTCTTGCTGCCATTGTATTCAGTATTGCTGCACTGATACGTTTGAGGAAAATATCGAATCTCCCTGCTGAGACCGATAATGTGTAGTCCTGCGATTACTCAATTTGATCTTTTGCTTTAATGTGCAGGGCAGGTCTTCCCTGCCCTGCGTATTTCGGCAAGCATCACGTTAAGGAGAACACGAGCATGAAAGATCCTGTAAAGCTTTGCGGAAAGGCGGCTGTCATAGCGGTCAGTATAATTTTGGCGCTTACCATCATTGGCGGTGCGATCAAGAGCACAGCGGCCCACTACATATGCTACGGCTTAAGCTCCGGCGTTCTTATCGCGCTTTGCATCTATGTCATCATCTATTGGAAGTGCCCGTACTGCAAGAAGGGGCTGCCCTTTGCGGTAATGGAGTTCTGCCCCTATTGCGGCAAGCGCATCCACTATAAGGACGATACAGAGAATAAGGAATAGAGGTTTTCAATATCTTTCCCGTTTTGTTGCCGGCAGGAGGTTTAATAGTTTGCAGACAATACCTTCGATTGACAACGATAAAAAGAAATGCTAAGCTGTCAGTATACACAGCTCATTGAGGAGGTCACAAAATGGACAAAACGGACAAAGCCTGCCCCTACTGCGGCGGCGAGATGCTGCCCGGATACATGCAAAGCCGCGACGGCGTATGCTGGAGCATGAAGAAAAAGCTCGTTCCGGCGCTCCCCGGCCTCGCAAATGATGAGCTATATCTGTCGGACAGCAGCGCAGCTATCGAGGCGTACAACTGCCCGAAATGCCGCGTTATACTGATAGGCTACGGGGACTATCCTTACGACCATCCGATATTTCATTTGGATAATAACTGAGAGTATTATATATAGAAAAATCGACCCTTACGGGTCGATTTTTTATTGCTTCCACTTTTTGCAGCGGTTCGCTATGCGCTTTTTCTTTCGCACGCTGTGGATGACGAAGTACGCTGCCAGCAGCACGACGACGGCGCACATGCAGACTATCGCGTAGGTGTCCACACCACCCTGAGTTTTGACCTGAAGCCAGAGCGAATCGGTGAAGCGGCTGGTGTCCTCCGAGAGGTTAATGAACGCGCGGCCGTTTTTGAGCGTCTCCTGCGTGGGGTAGGCGATCTCGCTTGCGGCAGTGTCGGGGTCCATGTACTGCTTTGCCTCGGATATCGGCGTTGAGTAGCCGAGGTAATCGAGGTTCTCGCCCGATATCTCAGGGTCGCACAGGAAGTTTATATATGCCTCGGCCGCGGCCTTGTTCTGGCATCCCTTCGGGATGCAGGCGGCGTCTATAAAGAGGTTGAAGCCCTCCTTCGGGAAGTAAAAGCCGAGGTCGGGATTTTCCTGCATCATCAGCAGATAGTCGCCGGCATAGTACGGCGCTATCCACGCCTCCTCGCGCTCCATTGCGGAGAATATCTGATCCATGACATAGCCCTGTACGAGAGGCTTCTGCTCGATGAGTTTGTATGCCGCAGAGCGCAGCTCGTCCTGATCCTCGGAGTTTATGTCAATACCGAGCAGCAGCTCGGATATTGCATACGCGTCGCGCGGGTTGTCGAACATGAGTATCTTGCCGGAATACTTATCATTCCACAAAAGATCCCATGAGCCGAGATCAGACTCGGAAACGTACTTTTTGTTGTAGATAATGCCGACCGTTCCCCATGTGTAGGGCACGGAGTATTTATTCTCCGGGTCGTAGGACGTGTTTTTATACGCATCGTCTACGAGAGCGTAGTTTGGGATGTTCGAGTAGTCAAGCTCCTCGAGCATGTCTTCTTCGATCAGGCGCGCTATCATATAGTCCGAGGGAATAATTACGTCATAGCTGCTGCCGCCGGTCTTGAGCTTGGTGTACATGGTCTCGTTCGAGTCGAAGGTCATGTAGTTTACCTTGATGCCGGTTTTCTCGGTGAAGGCCTTATTGACGTCAATGTATCCGTCGGTGCCGTCGGAGATATACTGTCCCCAGTTGTAGACATTTATGGTAACATCGTCGGCCTTGGCCTGCACGGGGAGCATGGTGAATATCACAAGGGCGCACAGCAGCAGCGGTACTATTCTTTTCATGCGCCCACCTTCTTTCCGCGTCGGAACGCACGGCGATTCTCACGTGATCGCCTTGCGTCACGCTCCTGCAGGAGGTTCATAAGAACCATTACGATGAGTATCACGGCAAACAGCAGAGTGAACAGCGCATAGATCTTCGGCTGCAGAGGCTTTTTTGTGTAGTTATATATCTCGACCGGCAGGGTCACGAAGCGCGGACCGTAAACGAAATAGCTGATTACGAAATCGTCAAGGCTCATGGTGAAGGCCATGAGCGCGCCGGATACGATGCCCGGCGTTATCTCATGGATAACGACCTTGTAAAAAGCCTGCCACGGCGTGCAGCCGAGATCGAGCGCCGCCTCGCGCAGATTCGGGTCCATCTGCTTGAGCTTCGGCATGACCGAGAGAATGACATACGGCAGATTGAAGGTAATGTGCGCTATGAGCAGCGTCGCAAAGCCGAGGATGTTGTTTATCTTCAGCATTGTTCCGACAAAGGCAAACAGCAGAGCAAGCGATACGCCGGTTACGATCTCCGGATTAGTCAGCGGAATATTCGTAACTCCCATGGTGAAGCGGCGAAGGCGCGGCCCCATAGAGTGTATGCCGAGGGCGGCACATGTGCCGAGGATCGTTGCAAATATCGAGGACAAAAGCGCAACGATAACGGAGTTTAACAGAAGCGGCAGCAAAACGCCGTCACTAAAAAGCTCGGAGTAGTTATCCAGCGTAAAGCCCTTGAACACCGCGATGTCCATGCCGCTGTTGAATGAGCCGACGGCAAGGACGATCATCGGGATATACAGAAACAGCAGGACGATGACAGTAAAGACCTTGTTAAAATTTTTCACAGCGTCACGACCTCCTCTTCCTCATCGCCGAAGCGGTTCATGACTCCGATGCAGATGAATATCATCACCATCAGGATAAGGCTGAGCGCCGCACCGAGGTTTGGGTTGTACGCCGTTTTGAACTGGCTTTCGATAACGTCACCGATGAGCGTCGTTCCCGACGAGCCTAGCTTCTGCGAGATATAAAACGTTGAAACGGCGGGCACGAACACCATAGTAAAGCCCGAAATTATGCCGGGCACTGACAGCGGCAGGATAACGCGCCTGAAAACGTTCACGCCGTTGCAGCCGAGATCCTGCGCAGCCTCGATGAGGCGGCGGTCGATCTTCATGATGACCGTGTACAGCGGCATTATCATGTACGGCAGATAGTTATACACCATGCCGAGCACGACAGCGCCGTTATTTCGTATAAGAGGCAGAGGCTGGAGTCCGAGTGAGGTTATGAAATTATTTATGATGCCGGTATCCTCCGTGAGAGCGACCCAGGCGAGGGTGCGCAGAAGGAAGCTTATGCACATCGGCAGCATAACGAGCATATACAGAAAGCGCTGCGTTGTCTCCTTGCAATTTGCGATGAAATACGCCACGGGGTAGCCGATAACGATACAGATAAGCGAGGATATGAGCGCAAGCCATATGCTTTTTATGAGTATCGGCATATAGTTGCCGAGATTTGCGAGGTTTGCCAGGGTAAACTCACCCGTGGAGGCGTCCGTGAACGCATAGTAGGCGACTATCGCAAGCGGCACTATCGTAAACAGCGCCATCCACACGAGATATGGGGCTGCGAGAGCTTTATTCTTCATCTTCGCCGCCCTCCGAGGCCTCCTCGCTCTCTTCGGTATCTTCCGGGTAGAGCTCGGGGTCGTCCATCTCATCGTACTCGGCGGAATAGGAGCTGTAGTCACCGAACATGCCGGAATACTCGCTCTTATGCATGATGTGGATATCCTCAGGCTCAAGTCGGATCCCGATATACGAGCCGACCTCGTAGAAATCGGTTGTCTGGATAAGCCACTTAAAGCCCTTGAAATCAACTATCGTATCATAATGCACGCCCTTGAACGTCACTGATGTGACCGTGCCGCACAGAAGTCCGTCATCGGGAGCGACAATGTCGATATCCTCAGGGCGGATAACGACGTCGACGGGCTCGTTCTTCTCAAAGCCGGAGTCTACGCATTTAAACTTCCTGCCGAAGAATTTGACCAGTCTGTCTTCAAGCATAACGCCGTCGAGGATGTTGCTTTCGCCGATAAAATCCGCAACGAAGGCGTTTTTCGGCTCGTTATAGATATCCTCTGGCGTGCCGATCTGCTGGATGCGGCCCTTGTCCATGACAACGACAGTGTCGGACATGGAAAGTGCCTCCTCCTGATCGTGAGTTACATATATAAAAGTGATGCCCATCGCCTGCTGGATATGCTTGAGCTCATTCTGCATATCCTTGCGAAGCCGCAGGTCTAGAGCGCCGAGCGGCTCGTCGAGCAGCAGCACCTTAGGGCGGTTGACAAGAGCGCGCGCAATGGCGACACGCTGCTGCTGGCCGCCGGACAGCTGCGATACCTTACGGTTTTCAAAGCCCTTAAGACTGACGATCTCGAGCATTTCTGTAACACGCTCGTCGATCTCCTCCTCAGGAAGCTTTGCAAGACGCAGACCGAAAGCCACGTTTTCATACACATCAAGGTGCGGAAACAGCGCATACTTCTGGAATACCGTGTTGACCTTACGTTTGTGAGGCGGGACATCATTTATCCTCACGCCGTCAAAAAGCACGTCGCCGCCGGTGGGCTTTATAAAACCGCCGATGATCCTGAGCGTTGTGGTCTTGCCGCAGCCGGAGGGGCCTAAAAGCGTGAGGAATTCCTTATCATTAAAATACAGGTTAATATCGTCTAAAACGATCTCGTCGTCAAACGCCATTTGACAATTCACAAGGCGAATGAGTTCTTTGGACATTTATCCTCCCCCATTTCATAAAATAATGAAAAATATGAGAAAGGACACCTCGGACCTGCGTCCGGAGTGCCCTTTGCATCGTGAACAATATACATAATATGTCCCGGAAAGTCAACAACTTTCCGTATTTTTTGCGATATTTTTTCAAATGCCGTCAAGACAGGTAACGCCGAAGTATTTTTCCGCAAATTCAACGCCTTCGACGGTGAACGCTTTACCTCTTAAATACTCCAGAATACCGGCATCCGTCGGGAATGCAAACTCGAGCTTATATGAGTAAAGTGCCTGCCCCTTTTCGCCGAAGCTTTTGTTGAAGCGCTCGCTGCCGTATTTCCCGTCGCCGAGAAGCGGCATACCGGCGTGAGCCATCTGTGCACGTATCTGATGCGTGCGGCCGGTAAGGAGCCTGCACTCCACAAGCGAGAGCGTGCCCGATGTTTTTATGAGCCTGTACTCCGTAACGGCGGTCTTTGCGCCGGGCTCGGGGCGGTTTTTGACATAGACCTGATTTTTGGCCGTGTCCTTGAAAAGATAATTTTCCAGTCTGCCTCGCGGCTGCCGCGGCTTTCCCTGAACGGCGCAGAGATAGTATTTTTCGATCTCCCTGTCGCGTATCTTGTCATTTAATATTCTCAGCGTCTCGGCGTTTTTCGCAGCGATCACTATACCGCCCGTGTTGCGGTCTATGCGGTTGCACAGCGCCGGAGCAAAGGAGTTTTCGCCCCTGGGATTCCACTCACCCTTCTGTGCAAGGTAGGCCTGGATGTTTGCGATGAGCGTGTTATAATCCCAAGCGCCGGCGCTGTGGCACAGCACACCCGGCTTTTTATCGGCAAGCAGAATGTTCTCGTCCTCATAGACGATATTTATCCTCGGCTTTCCGATCTTGAGATATGCGTTCTCCTCACGCGGCTTTTCAAAAAACTCGTCGTTTATATAAAGGCTGAGCACATCGCCCTCGTTAAGGCGCGTATCGCGCTTCGCGCCTTTGCCGTTGAGCTTTATGCGCTTTATCCGTATGTACTTTTGCAGCAGCGTTTCCGGCAGCAGCGGCACAGCCTTGCCGACAAAGCGGTCTAGCCGCTGACCTGCGTCGTTTCGCCTTACGGTCAGTTCCTTCATATGTGATATTATACACGCCGGAAACACAAAAAATCAAGTCCCCGAGAAATCTCGGGGACCTGGCGTTATATTCATTACTCAATTAAGCCTTCTGCATGCCCTTAACGGTCATCCAAACCATTCCGGTGAGATATGCTGCTGTGAAAATACCGATACCTGCTAACATTGCTGTGTGCTCCTTTCAAATTCGGGCCTTGAGTTTATTTCCTCTTTGCATTTTTCATTATAGTCATTTCGCCGAGAAAATCAACTGTTTTTCACAAAAACGAGTTTTGTATTTTGTGAAAATTGCACAATGTTTTGCGTTTTGCAGCCGCATTTTTAAAACTTGCAGAACGGCCTTGCCAAGTGTTTTGCAGTTTGCATAACGCATAGCTTCATTATTCGTTTTACGGCTTTGGCTGTTGGCAAAGACTCATTTTTTGCAAGTTTACATGCATGTATGATGCAAAAGCGGCGGTTATTATGAAAGTCTGCTTGCAATCATCTGCGATTTTGCAGCTGGAAAAACTGCATTTTTGCTTATGGCGCAAGCCGGCAGCGTAAAAACGCGGCGGTCAAAACCGCCGCGTTTATTAAGATGTGTTAAGAATTTCGTTAAAACAGCACAGGCGCGGATAAGCTCCGAGCAAAAATGTGCGCGGCTTTGCGCCGTACACCTATTGCGGCTTGCATCACGCATCGCCCTGCGATGCATTTTCCGCTTTCTTAGCCGACGGGATGCTTTTAAATGCAAAAAATCAGCCGCGTAAAGGCGACTGATGATAATATACCTATTTTCTTCTGCGTGAGCGGCCGCGGTCGGCATACATGCGGTTGTCCGCAATGCGGCTGTCAGATTCCTTCATGAACTGCTTGAGCTTATCCTCGAAGGCCTGATCCTCCGTGGGCGCTGCGACCTGTCCGGTCGGTTGGGCGGACTGCTGCGGTCTCGGCGCGGCTGGGCGCGGCTGGGAAGGCGCACGCTTTCGCGGCGCTTCCTGAGTTTCCTCTGCGCGCTTTATCGAGAGATTTATCTTATCTCCGTTTATGCCGATTACCTTGACCTTAACAGTCTGACCGACGCTTACAAACTGCGCAACGTCGCTTACAAAGGTATTTGCGATCTCAGAAATATGCACGAGACCGCTCTTGCCTCCGGGCAGATTGACGAAAGCGCCGAACTTCGTTACGCCGCTCACCTTGCCTTCCAGCACCGCTCCCACTTCAGGCTGCATATTTTATCCCCTTATATCTCTGAATATCTTTTCATCCGCGCCGATAAGTCTCAGCCGGTGTTCTGCCAGACTCTCTATTCCGTCGTCTGTATCAATGTCCCGCATCTGCTTTTCAAGATACGCGCCCTCTGCCTGTGCCTGCTCGATCTCCGCCCGCAGGGCGCTTGTCTGCTCCATTGCGTCGGCGAGGTCTCGTTTGAGACTTATCAGGTTCAGAATAGCATATACGGCAAGCATCGTCAATGCCAGACCTACAATCGTTGTCGATTTTTTCATCCTGCTTCCCTTTTCTCCTTGTGCTGCTTTGTTTTTTCATTGTATACCAGTTAAAGGCTTTTGAAAAGCATTTTTTGAAGGCATCGGCAGATTTTTTTGAAAATTTCTTCACCGGAGCGAAAATTTTGGCCATAAGGCCTGTCAAGCGGGCAAAAACGGGCAGTATCACAGGGCTCAGGAGCGCCATATATGCCGCAAAGCCCGCCGCCGCTGCGCAGAACATGAATATGTGAACTCCCCCCTGTCCGATATCCATGCCGAGCGTAAACAGCGTAAGCAGCAGCACTGCGCAAAACAGTGTATCGAGCGCCGCATTTCTGCACAGCTCCCGGCGCAGGGCACGAAGTGCATCGTATGTAAGGCCAAGTCCAAATCCCGTCAGAATCGATGCGGCGAGCTGCGCGAGCTGGAGCGAAACGTCAAGGTGCATTTATCCGAAAAGCCTCTGCCAGAAGCCGCCCGAGGGGGCTTTGTCCTCGTAGCTGAGCTCGCTTATGCTGCCCTCTACGCTCAGCTGACCGGCATCAAGACTTATCCTGCCTATATGCAGTCCGCTGCCTCGCACAATGAGATCTCCTCTGCTCGTGTTCATAACTATAGTATTCTCATCAAAGCTCTCAACGTCCTCAACGCCTGTTACATTGAGCTTTGCTCTGTCCTCCATGCTTATGCTGTGGGCTTTTCCTGTCTGCTGCTGTTTTTCCTCATATGCCATGCTGCGCCCTCCTTTTTTGTACAAGCATATGAAGGCATGTTGTAAAAAATGCACTCATTTCAGAGTGCATTTTCATCTATTATATTAATGCCGTGCGCCTTCAGCAGCTCGGCGGTGACACCGTCGCCGGAAACGAGCGTCCCCGTGAACGTGCCGTCATAGATCGTGCCGCTGCCGCAGGAAGGACTGTTTGCCTTGAGTATCGCGGTCCTTGCGCCGAAAAGCTCTGCGAGGTAAAGCGCCGTGTTTGCGCCTTTATTAAACTGCTCGGTTACATCAGCACCGGTTTTGGATACGACCTTATCGCCCGTCCGCTCGGACGGGGTGCGCGGTGTGGTAAGTCCGCCGTAGCACTCGGGGCACACGGGGATAAGTTCATATTTTTCCGTGAGCTTTTCTATCGTTTCCTCCGGCAGGCAGTTGTTGCCGCCGTCGTATTTGCAGTCAGCGCCCAGCAGGCAGGCCGATATAATGACTCTTTCCTTCATCGGCGTCTGAGCCCCAAAACCGCGCCGCATATGCCGCCTATAATATGCGTGAGCTGCGAGATGTTATCCTTGAGCATTATACCGTCGACCACCTCGCTGCCGAGGTAGAGAACGAGCACAAGGATGAGCGTTATGGGTATGCATCCGTCGCGCATTCCGGCAAGCGAGGCCATGACTATCATCATGAACACAATGCCCGACGCACCCATGAGCATAGAGCCGGGGAACAGAAACCAGTATACAAGACCCGACACGAGAGCGGTTATGACTATGGCGCTTAAAAGATTGCGGCTGCCGTACTTCTCCTCAAGTCCGGGGCCGACGACGAGAATCATCATCATATTGCCTATGTAATGGTCATAGTCGACATGGCCGAGAACATGCAGGAAAAAGCGCGGATACGTCAGTATGTCCGACAGCGACGAATGCCAGACGCTGAAAAGATATGTGTCCGTCCATCCGTTTGTGAGCCTTCCGAGCAGCAGCGCGAGCAGCGATATAAGCGCGAAGGTAAGCGTCACGGGGGCGTTATATTGAAGTCTGAACAGTCTTTTCATTTGAGCTTCTCCAGCGCTTTTTCATAATAGCCCTTCGTTCGCTCGTCAAAGCAGACCATGCGCACACGCTCGATCTCCGGGTGCTCGAACAGATACTCCGAGATGGTTTTTATCGCTATCTCCGAGGCCTTTTCAAGCGGGAAATGATAAACGCCGGTAGAAATAGACGGGAAATCGACGGTCTTGCAGCCGTTTTCCGACGCGAGGACAAGGCAATTGCGATAGCAGGAGCGAAGCTTGTCTGCCTCGCCGTTATTGCCGCCGTGCCAGACCGGGCCGGGCGTGTGGATAACGTACTTTGCCGGAAGCTTATAGCCGCGGGTGAGCTTCGCCTCGCCCGTCCTGCAGCCGTTAAGCGTGCGGCACTCGGCCAGAAGCTCCGGACCTGCCGCTCTGTGGATAGCGCCGTCAACTCCGCCGCCGCCGAGCAGCGAGCAGTTTGCCGCATTCACGATAGCGTCAACGCTCTGCTTTGTTATATCGCCTTGGATTATCTCTATCTTAGCCATACAGCACCTCAAAAATTTTTGATATCGGCAATGAGCGAATCGATATCGCTCTCCTTGCTTGCCCAGCTCGTGCAGAAGCGAACTACCGCGCCGCCGTCGGGCAGCGGGGTCTGGATCGAAAAGCTGTACTTTTCGCGCAGAGCCTCAAGCTGAGCCTTGTTAAGTATCGGAAATATCTGATTTGTCGGCGAGGGATAAGCAAGCTCAATACCTTTTGATTCAAGAGCCGTGCGAAGACGCGCCGCCTGCGTTACCTCCCTGCGGCCAATCTTGTAATACAGGTCGTCGGTAAACAGCGTGTCAAACTGAAGTCCCAGCAGTCTGCCCTTGGCAAACATGCCGCCGCGCTGCTTTATGATATAGCGAAAGTCCTTTTTTATTGCGGAATTTTTGATAACGACAGCCTCTCCGAAAAGTGCGCCGTGCTTTGTTCCGCCGATGTAGAATACATCGCACAGCCGCGCAAGATCGCGCAGAGTCGGCGTTTGCTCGCAGGCAAGCGCACATGACAGGCGTGCGCCGTCAACAAACAGCAGCACACCGAGCTCACGGCAGGTGCTGCTCATTTCCTCAAGCTCGGGAAGCAAATACACCGTGCCCGTCTCCGTCGGCTGCGAGATATACACCATCGCCGGCTGAACAATGTGCTCGAACGCCTCGTCGACCCTGTGACGCAGAACGCAGGCCCTGACGTCGGCGGCATTAATTTTGCCGTTCTTTGTCGGCAGGGTTATAATCTTGTGACCTGTCGCCTCGATTGCGCCTGTTTCATGCGCTTCTATATGCGCCGTTTCGGCCGCCATAACGCCCTGATGCGGACGCAGAGCGGCGGTGATGACCGTGAGATTTGCCTGAGTACCGCCGGCAAGGAAATGAATGTCCGCATCAAAGGCATCGCACTCAAGCTTTATCTTCTCGCGGGCTGCTCGGCAGTAGGGATCTGCGCCGTAGCCGGCTGTCTGCTCATAGTTTGTTTCGATGAGCCTGCTCATTATCTCCGGCACCGCGCCTTCGAGATAGTCGCTTTCAAACCTTATCATTGACTCACCTCCACGGTGACGCCGTTTTCGTCTGCGCTGACATATATTTTCTCTGCATTCTCTCCGCGGCAGTCGATGATCTTCTGTGCGATCGCATCCTCAACGTCCTTCTGGATAGTGCGGCGCAGATTACGAGCACCGTACACGACGGAGTAGCTTTTTTTGACAAGGTAGTCGATAAGCTCCGCGCTCCACGTCATGCTTATACCGCGCTCTGCGATAGCGCAGCTCGTCTCGGTGAGCATGAGCTCGGCTATGCTGCGGAAGTTTTCCTCAGAGAGGCTGTTGAAGTAAACGATCTCATCAACGCGGTTTATAAACTCCGGGCGCAGGAAATCGTTGAGCGCCTTGAGCGCACGCTCACGGCTCATATCGTTTACCGTACCGCCGAAGCCCATAGCGCCGCCCTTGGTGTTGGAGCCGGCGTTGGTCGTCATGACGATGACGGTGTTTTCAAAGTTGACCGTTCTGCCCTGAGCGTCTGTTATCCTTCCGTCGTCAAGAATTTGCAGAAGGATGTTCAGGACATCGGGGTGTGCTTTCTCAATCTCATCAAAAAGCACAATGGAATACGGCTTGCGGCGTATCTTCTCGGTGAGCTGACCTGCCTCGTCATAACCGACGTAGCCCGGAGGTGAGCCTATGATGCGCGAGACGCTGAACTTTTCCATGAACTCGGACATATCAAGGCGTATAAGCGACTCGGGCGAGTCGAAAAGATCGGCTGCCAGGCGCTTTACGAGCTCGGTCTTGCCGACGCCCGTACCGCCGACAAATATGAAGCTCGTCGGCTTGCGCTTTGCCTTGAGTCCGACACGCGAGCGCTTTATCGCCGCGCACACGGCGTTTACCGCCTCGTCCTGTCCGACGATGTGCGCCTTCAGGCGCTTATCAAGCTGGGCAAGGCGCTCAAACTCGTCCTCTCGTATGGACGAGGCCGGTATCTTCGTCCACAGCTCGATTATGCGGGCAAGGTTATCAACCGTGAGCTCGGGAACTCCCTCGAGGTCAAGCGATGCAAGCTCCTGCTCGCGCTGCATCTCCTTGCTGCGAAGCTCCGCTATGCGCTCGTAGCGCTTATCAAGAACATCGTCGGTAAGCTCCTCGCCCTTGGGCGCGTCGGCGCTCATAAGTGCCTCGCGCTCATAGCGCAGATCGTCAAGATCCTTCTGAAGCTCGGCGCGGCGTATGATACTCTTATCCTTGAGGTTTACATCCGAGCACGCCTCGTCGATAAGGTCAATGGCCTTATCCGGCAGAAAGCGGTCGGTAATATAGCGCTCGGACAATTTGACCGCCTCGGCGCACATTTCGTCGGATATCTTAACGCCGTGGTAGTCCTCATAGTATTTTCTTATGCCCTTGAGTATCTCGATGCTATCGGCAACGGAAGGCTCGCTGATCGTAACCGGCTGGAATCTGCGCTCGAGCGCGGAGTCCTTTTCGATGTGCTTGCGGTACTCCGTAAAGGTAGTTGCGCCGATGACCTGTATCTCGCCTCTTGACAACGCGGGCTTTAAGATATTTGCCGCGTTCATGCTGCCCTCGGCATCACCGGCGCCGACAATATTGTGTACCTCGTCTATTACGAGAATTATATTGCCCTGCTTGCGTATCTCCTCGATAAGTCCCTTCATGCGGCTCTCGAATTGGCCGCGAAACTGCGTTCCCGCAACGAGAGACGTGAGGTCAAGAAGATATACCTCCTTACCGCGCAGCTTATACGGCACCCGGTCGAGCGCTATGCGCTGGGCAAGTCCCTCGGCTACGGCGGTCTTGCCGACGCCCGGCTCGCCGATGAGACAGGGATTGTTCTTCTGACGGCGGTTGAGGATCTGAATGACGCGCTCGAGCTCCTCCTCGCGGCCTATCATATTATCGAGCTTTCCGGCGCGGGCTCTGTCCGTGAGATTTATGCAGTAATTGTCCAGAAACTTGCGCTTCGGAGGCTTTCCGCCCTCCTTGGGCGGCTGCTGAGGCGCGGAATTTGAATTATTTCCGCTCTCGGCCGGAGTGCTGCTGCCGTTTCCGAACAGACGGTTTAAAAACGGGAAGGTAGCGGTTTTGCCATCGTCATCGCCGTCCGAATCTCCATCACCGTCGGGGTCGAGGCTCATATCCATAAGGCTTTCGACGCCGTTTAGGGCGTTCATCATTTCACCGCTGAGGTTATCGAGATCCTCATCGGATATGCCCATTTTTTCGATCATATCGTCAACGGGCTTTATGTGCAGCTCTCTTGCACATTTAAGGCACAGCCCCTCATTTTTCTGTACCCCGCCCTCGAGCTTGGTTATAAACACTACCGCGACATTTTTGCCGCAGCGTGAGCACATTCTTGCCTGCATTTTTTATCCTCCGATCATCAAAATATTTTGTCGGCCGCATTGCCCAGCAGGAGGAAAAATCTGCTGAACAGACCGTCGTCCAATGTTTGCTTGCCTATCATATTGCCGCAAAAGCTAAGAAGCCAGCACAGCCCCGCGCAATAAATGCAGCCGCGCAGAAAGCCGAATGCGGCCCCCCCGTAGAGGTCGATGTCCGCGTTGTCGGTTATCCGAAAGCGCAGACCGAATATCTGTTTTATAAGCGAAATGAGCAGCATCGTCAGCAGGAAGAATATCACCGCGCATATCGCGTAGGCGACAGCCTCGCTGCCGGCGTGAGCCGACGCGGTCGTCGCGTCTATCTCATAGTCTGAATATATCCTCTGCGCGTTTACGCAGTAGTTTTCCGCACGCGCTTGGTTAAAGCCGAGGCTTTCAAGGCAGCTTTCGGCATAGGGCGTCAAAAGCTCCGGGTTTTCCCTAATGGTGTCCTCTATGCGCGTTTCGTCGATGCCGGCAGCTCTCGCTGCTTCCGTCTCGAGCTGAGAGTCGATATAACCTGCGAGAAACGGTCGCAGCGGATACGCCATGGAAGGCGCTGCTCCTGACGCTGTGACAAGTCCGCACAGCATCGCTATAACGACGGCCGCAAGGCTTATTGCTGCGTTTACCGCTCCGCGCCTGTAGCCGCGCCATGTACAGTAAAATATTATTAGCAGCAGACTCAGTTCAATTACAAATCTCATGAGTTATTTATTTCTCTACCTTCGATTGTTAATGGCGCACACACTGCCTCCGCCGACGGCGATAATACCGCCGTTACCGTCCAGCAGCGCCGTCTTCGCCCCCGGCGCTTTTTCCGAGAGCACAAGCCTTGCCTTACCGTCGTATACGCTCACGCCGTTTTGCGTAAGAAGCGCTGTCTTTTCACCGCGGCAGTCGAGATACCATAGCTCGCCGCCGGGCGATATTCTGTCTTTGATATCAAGACCGTCATCGAGAATATACACATCTCCCTTGCCGCCGTAAGCATGCTCCCTTACCTCTATTATGAGCTTTTTGTCAAGCACCCCGAATTTGCCGGTAATTTTGCCTGAAAAGTTGCATTTCCCCTTGAGCTTCCCCTTATCGTCGCAGACATATGCGCCGCTGCTGCCGATGCCGCAGACGCGCAGGCCGAGCCAGACGATATCGCGCAGGTTTTCGCATTCAAGCATACCCCGATCTTTTTCGCTGTCGAGCGAAAACAGGCGTATGCCCTTATCCGTGAGCACCGCGAGGCGCTCCGAGTCCGGTGAAACTGCGGCGGATATAAGCCGCTGCCTTGCGCAGTACCATTTGTACACCGGCTTTTTCTCCGGCGAATACACCGTTACGCTGCCCATATAGCCCGGCTCCTTCGTGCACAGAGCAAGACATCCGCTCTCATTCAGCTTGGCACAGATGATATCATTATCCGCACTTATGACCTCACCGTCGGAAAGCACAATGCTGCGCCCGCCCTCGGCATATGCAGCGGCAAGAGCGCCGCCTTGCGTTATGTGCGCAGACTTAAGCTCAATCTCACGCTCGAAGACCTTTTTCCCGGCGCTGTCAAAGCATTTCACGCTTCCTGGGCTCGCCGTTAAAAGTCCGTCATCGCAAACGGCGCAGGCATCGGCCTCACCGCAGATAAATGAGCCGGAAAACTCCGTTTTTCCCGTGCAGGAGCTTAATACAAGGCACAGGGCAAAGGCAAAGATCAATGTTTTTTTCATCAAGTATTCAGTCCTTCAGCATCATGATACCGGCCGGACCTTCATACCACACTCTGTTAAGATACAAGCCCTGCGGCGGCATCGTCGGCCCTGTGAGCCGCCGGTCGCCGAGTTCAAGGAGCTTGGGGATATCCCCGGGTTCTATCTTCCCGTAGGACGCGTACACCAGTGTTCCGACTATGGCGCGGCACATGTTGTACAAAAAGCCGTTCGCACAGACGGAAACGGTTATGAGATCATCCGTTTTCCCGGCAGTGCAGCTGTACACCGTGCGCACGGTGGTCTTAGTCTGCGTTCCGAGCGAGCGCACGGCGGCAAAATCATGCGTGCCCTCGAAGGCCGCGGCCGCCGCCTTCATCCTGTCCATATCAAGCTCCTGCGGATAAAAGCAGGCGCGCTTTTCAAGGAAGGGATCGCGGATGTTTGAGTTGTGTATCTTATATATATATTCTTTTTTCACACAGGAGGATATCGCGTTAAAGCGCTCATCCACCTCAACGGCGTCAACGACCGCGATATCGTCCGGCAGGCGCGAATTTGCCGCCAGCGGGAAGCGGTCAATGGGTATGCGGCAGTCGGTGCGGAAGCTTGCGCAGTATCTTAGCGCGTGCACTCCCGCGTCGGTACGGCCGCAGCCGGTGAGCTTAACGGGATGCTCGCATATCTTCGACAGCGCATCCTGCACGGTGCTGCACACGGAGATGTCGTTTTTCTGCACCTGCCAGCCGTGATAACGGCTGCCGTCATAGCGCAGACGCAGGGCAATGTTTCTCATAAGCTGCACCCTCAGAGTCCGAAGTGCTTCATGGTGAAGATCGCAGAGAGAAACATCGCTCCGAGCACAAGCGCCCAAGCGTCAATTCCCTGCATTTTCAGCTGCTTCATCCTTGTTCTGCCCTCGCCGCCGTGATAGCAGCGGCTTTCCATCGCAACGGCCAGCTCGTCGGCGCGGCGGAAGGCCGAGACGAACAGAGGAACGAGTATCGGCAGCAGTGCCTTTGCGCGCTGAAACAGATTGCCGCTGTCAAAATCGGCGCCTCGAGCCTTCTGCGCGGACATGATCTTGTCCGTCTCCTCAATGAGCGTGGGGATGAATCTGAGCGCCATGCTCATCATCATGCTCATCTCGTGCACGGGGATTTTTATTTTTTTGAGCGGACCCATCATGATCTCAAGCCCGTCGGTGAGCGCGATGGGGCTCGTAGTATACGTCAGCATGAATGTTCCGACGATCAGGAGGATAATGCGCAGCGACATCATTACAGCGCGCTCGATGCCCTCCCAGGTTATGATCCAGCCTTCAACTATCGGAGTTCCGTCGGTATAGAAAATATTCAGCACCGCCGTGAGGATGATTATAATAACAAGCGGCTTGAGACCCTTGAGCGCGGACCTGGGCTTTATCTTCGATATCGCCATGCTCAGTGCCGTCACAAGGATAACAAAGGCATAGCTTGCCCAGCCGACGGAATTGAAAAGTCCCACTATATATATTATGACCAGCAGGAGCTTCGTGCGCGGATCAAGCCTGTGCACGACCGTATCTCCCGGGAAATACTGGCCGAGAGTAATATCCTTAAGCATTGCGTCCGGCCCCCTTTTTCAGTTTAAGGAGAGCTGCCAGCAGCTGCTCGATGGTGTAGATTGAGCCCTCTATCCGGGCGCCCTGCTCACGCAGCGCGGCAGCTATCTGCGTCGGCGCAGGAACGGACAGCCCGATATCCGAAAGCTCCTTTGGATTCGAGAACACCTCTTCAGGCGTCCCGTCAAAGCGGATGCTGCCGTGATTAAAGACAATAAGTCTGTCGGCGATGCGGGCAACATCGTCCATGCTGTGGCTTACGATGACGACGGTCGAGCCCGTTTTTTCGCGGTAGTCGCAGATAGTTTCAAGTATTTTTTTGCATCCTGCCGGATCGAGGCCCGCCGTCGGCTCGTCGAGGATGAGAACGCCGGGGCGCATTGCGATAACTCCGGCTATGGCAACTCTGCGCTTCTGACCGCCGGACAGCTCAAGTGGCGAGCGCTCGAAAAGCTCCTCGCCTACGCCGACAAGGGCTGCGGCCTCTCGCACGCGCTCGTCAATTTCACTCTCGGAAAGCTTCATGTTCTTCGGGCCGAAGGCTATATCAGCGTACACGGTTTCCTCAAAAAGCTGATACTCCGGGTACTGGAACACAAGACCGACCTTGAATCTGACGTCACGAGCAGCGGTCTTATTGCTGTTTATATCTACACTGTCGACAAGCACCGTTCCGCTCGTCGGAACGAGCAGGCCGTTTAAATGCTGAATAAACGTGCTCTTGCCCGAGCCCGTGTGGCCGATGAGTCCGACAAGCTGGCCGTGCGGTATATCGACGTTAACGTCGTTTATCGCTATTTTTTCAAAGGGCGTGTCCGCACTGTAAACATGGCTCAGACTGCTTACTTTTATCTCTGACATATCACTTTAATTCCTTTACGATTTCCTTTGCGCATTCGGGAACGCCGAGCGCCGTAAGCGGAAGCTGCCAACCGTTTTTGTTAAGTTCATACATGAGCTGCGTCGTTGCCGGAACGGTGAGCCCCTCGCTTTTCATGAGCTCCACCTGCGAGAAAACCATTTCCGGACTGTCATCGGCAATGATATGGCCGTTTGACATAACGACGACTCGGTCGGCTCCGATACATTCGGACATATGATGCGTTATAAGGACAACCGTTATTCCCTTTTCGCGGCAGAGCTTCGTTACGGTGCTTATGACCTCTGCCCTGCCCTTGGGGTCGAGCATTGCCGTAGGCTCATCGAGCACGATGACCTCGGGTTCCATTGCTATAACGCCCGCTATCGCGACGCGCTGCTTTTGACCCCCTGACAGGAGGTGCGGCGCATGCAGCCGGAACTCGTACATATCGACCTGCTTCAGAGCCTTATCAACGCGCCTGCGTATCTCCCTCGGCTCGACGCCGAGGTTTTCCGGGGCGAAGGCGACGTCATCCTCGACGACGTTTGCGACGATCTGGTTATCGGGATTTTGAAACACCATTCCAACCGTTCGCCGGATATCGATCAGCTTGTCTTCATTATTGGTATCCATTCCGTTAACGAGCACCGCACCCTCCGTCGGCGTGAGGATGGCGTTCAAATGCTTTGCAAGCGTGCTCTTTCCGGAGCCGTTATGACCCAGGACAGCGACGAAGCTTCCCTTTTCTATCTCAAGATCTACGCCGCAGAGGCTTTCAAGCTCGTCGCCCGGATATGTGTAATGCAAATTTTTAATGCTGATTATACTGCTCATTCTCAGTCCCTCTCCCACCGGCAGGTCGCGCCGCAGGGCAGCACGAGGCCGGAATCGGTGACCGGCAGGCCAAGCTCGCGGCTCTCCGAGCGCCCGCCGAATTTTTTTGTAAATATACTCTCGGTAACATATGACAGCACCGAGGGCGACAGGCCCGTGGTGTAGGAGTTAATTATGACAAACAGCGGATCGTCCGACAGCACGCCCGCACATAGGGAAACAAAGGGCCAGAGGTTCTGCTCAAGCTTCCATACCTCGCCGCCCGGGCCGCGCCCGTAGGACGGCGGATCCATGATGATCGCGTCGTATTTTCTGCCGCGGCGTATCTCGCGCTCGACGAATTTGGCGCAGTCATCGACTATCCAGCGTATCGGCGCATCCGAAAGTCCGGAGGCGGCGGCGTTTTCCCTGCCCCAGGCTACCATGCCCCTGGCGGCATCGACGTGGCAGACGCTTGCCCCGGCCTTAGCGCAGGCAACAGTTGCCGCTCCCGTATACGCAAAGAGATTGAGAACACTTATTGGCCGTCCCGCCGTGCGTATCTTATTCATGGCAAAGTCCCAGTTGCAGGCCTGCTCCGGGAAAAGGCCCGTGTGCTTGAAGTTCATGGGCTTAACATTAAAGGTCAGCTCGCCGTAGTTTATCCTCCAGCTCTCCGGAAGTCCGCCCTTATCCCAGGCTCCGCCGCCGGTAGATGCGCGGCGATACCGCGCATCACGCATGTTCCATCGCGTGTCGTTGCGCGGCGTGTCCCATATGGCCTGCGGGTCGGGGCGCACAAGATAAAACCTTCCCCAGCGCTCAAGCTTTTCACCCCTTGAGCAGTCTATAAGCTCAAAGTCCTGCCATTTATCCGATATCCACATAAGCATACCTTACCTATTATACTGATATAGCATTTTATTTTAGCATTTTTTATATGTATAAGCAAGAAAAATACGTTCACAATTTCGTCGGTGCGTATATATGATTTTTTAGGCAATTTTTAAAATCTTCTTGACAAGACCGCTGCACGTGTGTATCCTAAGTGTATGAGAACGAACCACACAGTTAGCTTGGAGGGGTCAAACAGTGATCAGCATAAACTTCCGCGATCCGCGTCCTATATATGAACAGATAAAGGACGGGATGCGCCGCCTGATCGTTTCCGGGGCGCTGCCTGCCGGCAGCAAGATAAGCTCGGTGCGCGAGATGGCGACAGGACTTGCAATAAACCCCAGCACCATACAGCGCGCTTACCGCGAGCTTGAGGTCGAGGGCTATATCTGCTCTGTGCCGGGCAAGGGCAGCTTCGTATGCTCAAACGACGAGGCAGAGGCTCTTAACCGTGCGGAGCTGCTCGGCAAATTCGACGAACTTGTCACGGAGCTCGGCTACATCGGTGTTACAAGGCAGATGCTTTCTCAGCGCCTGAAAGGAGAGCAGAACAATGATTGAGATCAAAAACGTCGTCAAGGAGTTTGACGGCTTCCGAGCGCTCGACGAGCTGAGCATGACCGTTCCGAGCGGCTCGGTGTACGGACTTGTCGGTCCGAACGGCGCGGGCAAAAGCACGATCATCCGCCACCTGACGGGCATATACAGGCAGGACTCCGGCGAGGTGCTCGTCGACGGACAGCCCGTGTTTGAAAATCCCTCCGTCAAAAACCGCATCGCGTATATCCCCGACGACATATTCTTCTTTTCAAACGCGAGCATCGGCGAGATGGCGCGCTTCTACCGCAGCATTTATCCGCAGTTTGACGCAGAGCGCTTCAAAAAGCTCGGCGAGGTGTTCGGGCTTGACGCAAAGCGCCAGATGCGCAAGCTTTCCAAGGGCATGCAGAAGCAGGCCGCGTTCTGGATGATGATGGCGCTCAGACCGGAGTTTCTCGTGCTCGACGAGCCGGTCGACGGGCTTGATCCCGTGATGCGCCGCCAGATATGGAGCATAGTCATGGCCGACGTCGCCGAGAACGGGACAACCGTTTTAGTCTCATCGCATAACCTGCGTGAGCTTGAGGACGTATGCGATCACGTCGGCATAATGAACAAGGGCAAAATTATGATAGAGCGCACGCTCAGCGAGCTTCAGGAGGGCATCATCAAGCTGCAGCTTGCCCTGCCCGACGGCGGGACGCTGCCGGACGGTCTGGATATCCTGCACAAAACGTCCACCGGCAGACTGCAAACCATAATCCTCCACGGAGAATCGGCAGAGCTTGAGGAAAAGCTCTCGCCGTGCAAGCCGCTGTTCATGGACTTTGTTCCGCTGACGCTTGAGGAGATATTCATTTATGAGCTGGGAGGTGCCGACTATGAAGTCAAAGATATCGTTCTTTAATCACGGACTTTTCAAAAGCACGCTCCGGCGCTTCTGGCCGCTGTGGGTGGTCCATTTTGTGGGCTGGTTCCTGTTCATGCCGATGATGACCCTTGCGAACGGCATAGGGGTGAATAAATCCGAGAATTATATATTCGGAATAGCTCAAAGCGCTGTTCTGGCGTCTCCCGTGATCGCCTTTATTATGGCCATACTGACCGCAATGGCCGTGTTCAGCTTCATGTACAGCGCCCGCAGCACCGGGCTCGTCACATCTCTGCCGGTTCGCCGTGAGGCGATCTTCGGCTCGGCATGGATAAGCGGTGTAAGCGCCGTCATTGGCTCGAATCTTCTTATTGCTCTGCTGACCTTCCTGTTTTCTCTCGGAGCTACGGAAAACACCGCCCTTGCGCTGGAGGCCGTATGCATTTGGCTGTGCGTGTATTCTATGCAGTTCCTTCTGTTTTTCGGCATTGCCTCGATAATCGCCGTCATGACGGGCAGCATCGTTGTGCTCCCCATACTCTATATTATTTTCAACTTTTTAGCCGTGGGCATGGAGGCTGTCGTCCGTGCGCATTTCTCCGCCCTTATCTGGGGCATGTCAGGCTATACGTTTGACAGCGTGCTTGACTTCCTCTCCCCGCTTGTATATATGGCCGGAGAATTTGTGCTGAATGTAAACGGCAGCACGACACACGCTGTCGACAGCTTCGGCTCCCTGATCCGCGAGCGCGCATACACCTCCGTCTCATTCGGGCACTGGCTGCCCATGATCATTTACTGCGCCGTCGGTCTTATTCTCTCGGTCTCCGCGCTTCTGGTATTCAGAAAGCGCAGGATGGAGGCTGCCGGAGACGTTATCGCCGTCCGCTGCCTGTGCCCCGTTTTCAAATACGGCGTCGCGATATGCTCTGCGCTGTGCGGAGGACTTCTGCTGTACATTATGCTGTATTCGCTGTTTGAAAGCCGCTCGGCAGCCGTATTTATCATGATACCCAGCATGATCATCTTCGCCTTTGTCGGATACTTCGGCGCTAGGATGCTGCTTGAAAAAAGCTTCCACGTTTTCCGCGGAAGCTGGGTCGGTTTTATAGTCGTAGGCTGCCTGTGCGTGATATTCACGCTCGGCTGCGACCTTGATGTGTTCGGCATAGGGACCTATGTTCCCAAGGAAAGCACTATCAAGTGCATAACCGTATCAATGGCAGGTGAGATACGCAGTCAGGATGCCATTGCCGATTTCCGCGAGCTTCACGAAAAAATAGTCAGCCAAAAGAAAAAGTACGAGGGTATTTCCGAATATGGCAGCGTAACCGAAACCATCATGTTCCGCTATACGCTCAAGGACGGCCGGGTCATCACGCGTCAGTACACGCTCCCGGCCGATGACGAGAACCTAAATGCGTATTTTGATCTGGTAAACTCTCCTGCGCTTCTGCTCGAGCGCTTTACGCCGCGCATACCGGTGACCGTTGAAAACTGCGCAAGTGCCATGCTTTGGACAAATGACGGGCTGGAGGCAGAGCTCACTCCGGAGCAGGCCGTTGACTTCTATGAAAATGCGCTCATCCCCGATATCAAGGCCGGGCGCAAGCTGATAAACGACCGCGGCAGCAATTACCTCTGCACAGTATCCATAACGCTCACGGAGCCTGTTGACACACGCGGCGCCGGCGGAGGCTATTACGATCTCACGGTCGAGGTCAACGATAGCTGCACCGAGTGCGTCGCCTGGGTAAAAGCAAACCTCGGTCTTGCTCTTTCAGAGCTTTTTGATAAACCCGAGGGCTGATAAATATCATAGCTGAACAGCTCCCGTCTCAGCAGAGGCGGGAGCTGTTTTACACTTTAAATTGTGTAGCTTAGTCAAATTATCCGAGAGTCTATTGACATGTTTTTGTCTATAATATATAATAAAGCTATGAATTTCAGTAATACCGTAATTATTTTTTATCAAGACAGGAGAATGACATGGAAAAAGAAATGCTTAAGAACGCCGGCTTCGGCACACGCGCAGTCCACGCAGGCAACATCAGAGACACGCAGTACGGCTCGCTTACGATGCCAATCTATCAGACCTCGACCTTCTACTTTGAAAACTGCGAGCAGGGCGGCCGCCGCTTTGCCGGTGAAGAGGGCGGATACATTTACAGCCGCCTCGGAAACCCCACCACCACGGTGCTTGAGGACAAGATCGCAGCGCTTGAGGGCGGCGAGGCCTGCGCGGCAGCGGCCTCCGGCATGGGTGCTATATCCTCCTGCCTGTGGTCTATAGCAGGCGCTGGCAAGCACATCATCGCGGATGAAACGCTCTACGGCTGCACCTTTGCTCTGCTTAACCACGGCATGACAGAGTACGGCGTTGAGGTTACATTCACAGACCTTAGTGACATTGAGAATCTCAAGGCAAATCTTAAGAAAAACACCGTTGCCGTTTACCTGGAAACACCGGCAAACCCGAACCTCAAGATAACCGACATCGAACTTCTGGCAAAGACCGCTCATGAATATAACGGCGATATCAAGGTCGTCTGCGACAATACCTTTGCCTCCCCCGCCCTGCAGAATCCCCTCAAGCTCGGCGCGGACGTTGTCGTCCACTCGGCAACCAAGTACCTCAACGGTCACGGCGACGTTATCGCCGGATTTGTCGTAGGCTCGGCAGAGTTTATAACCCGCGTGAAGATGTTCGGTCTTAAGGATATGACCGGCTCGACGCTCGGGCCGTTCGAGGCATGGCTCATTCTGCGCGGACTCAAAACTCTTGAGCTGCGCGTCGCTCGCCACACGGAGAGCGCAAAGAAGATCGCACTGTACCTGTACGATAATGACAAGGTAGAGCACGTCAACTACCCCGGTCTGCCCTCGCACCCCGGTCACGAGATTGCAAAGCGCCAGATGCGCGACTTCGGCGGCATGATCTCGTTTGAGATAAAGGGCGGCAAGGAGGCCGGAATGAAGTTCTGCAACTCGCTCAAGCTGTGCACCATCGCAGTCTCGCTCGGCGACGCGGAAACGCTCATTGAGCATCCTGCATCAATGACCCACTCCACCTACGGTCCGGAGGAGCTCAAAGCAGCCGGTATATCCGCCGGTCTTATCCGACTGTCTGTCGGCCTTGAGAACGTCGACGATATAATCGCCGATTTCGAGCAGGCCTTCAAGCAGATTTAAGCTTATAATTTTTAAAGCCCGTCCACGGACGGGCTTTTTGTTATTTTCTGTTCATATATTCCGGCTTTTTATGGCCGCAGACCGTGCAGTAATCGAGATCCTTTTCGTAGAAATGGCGATTTGACTCGATGTGCTGCTTCATTTTTATAAAGCGCGCTCTCTCCTGCTTTGTGAGCTTGCCGCGATAAGTGCGGTTTTTATAGTCGCGTGCTATGATGACGCTGACGCCCAGGAATATGACGCCGAACACAATGAAGATCACTGCAGCGACCCAAAGAACGCCCTGTGCTACCTCACCCATGGCCGGTCCGTTTAAAAACGGGCGGAAATACACGGCGCAGACGAGCGCAATAAGCGTGAGCGCGGCATACACGCCGAACTGCGGCCACAGCGTCGGAGGCAGCTTTCCGCAGTGCGGGCAGATCTTCATTCCTTCGGGTATATAGTTCTTACAGTTTTCACATTCACGCATGCTTTTTCTCCTTTATGCGATGGTGTATACAGTATATCATAATCTGAGATTTTTTCAACAAATATAAAAAGGGACAGCCGTGTGACTGTCCCTTAAGTTTTGTTATGTTGCGCTTTTTAACTTAACCGAAGTAGCTGGTGATCTGTGCGTAGAGGACGAAGGCCATGCCGATGGGGGTAATGAACTTGTAGCAGATGTTGAAGAAGCCCTTGCCCCAGAACTTGTGTCCCGACTGCTCGCATTCCTCAACGACCATGTCGATCTTCCATATCCAGCCGATAGCGAAGGCCATGACCATTGCGCCCAGCGGCATCATGATGCCCTCGGAGAGCATGTCATAGAAGTCGAGCCAGTCTCCGTTCCAGGTCTTTGCGGTGTTCAGGTAGTAGGTCTCGCCCTCGACAAAGGCCTCGTCGGCGGCGAGCTTTGTGTAAATTCCGTCGTCACCCTTTACATAGTAATCGGTGCCCTCCGCAAACTCGGTGATGTCGCCGGCCTCCGCCCAGTGCATGCCGAGAATGTCAGCCGGGTTGCCTATGGTAGCGCCGCCGTTGGTGCCTGCACCCAGACCGTCAAGGCAGGTGGGCAGGCAGAATACGAAGATGATGACTGCTGCGAGGATAGCGTACTTTTTGCGTCCGGGAGCCTTGCCCTGCTCGACGTTCTGGTCAACTTTGAAGGAGGTGATGACCTCGAGGAGGGACATGGAGGACGAGATGGCTGCTATAAAGACCAGCGAGTAGAACAGGAAGCCCATGATGTTGCCAACATAGCCCATCTTGTCAAATACCATCTGCATGGACTTGAAGAGGAGTCCCGGGCCGGAGCTGGTCTCGCCGCCGAGGAATGCGTAGCAAGCGGGCATAACGATCATGCCGGCCATGATAGCAACGACGGTGTCGCAGATAACGATGATGACTGCATTCTTCTGAACGCTTTCCTTCTTCTGAAGGTAGGAGCCGTAGGTGATCATTGCGCCCATGCCGAGGGATAGGGAGAAGAACATCTGGCCTGCCGCGGTCTTGAGAACGCCGAGGAAGTCATTCTTCAGAGGCTCAAGGTTCCAGCCGAACATGAACTTGTAGCCGCCGCCTGCGCCGGGCTGAACCGCAACGTAGATGATGACGATGAGAAGCATGACGAACAGTGCGGGCATGCCGATCTTGCAGAACTTCTCGATGCCGCCTTCAACACCGGCAGCAACGACGAATGCGTTGAGTGCGATGAAGATTGCGGTCCAGAGGACCATTGCGCCGCCGTTGCAGATGAAGACGCCGAAGAAGTCGGCGATGTTGGATACGCCCCAGGTGTCCCAGCCGAAGATAGCGGTCAGGTAGCCGAGCGCATAGCGCATAACCATGCCGCCGAGGACGAAGTAGAAGCAGAGGACCAGGAACGGTACCAGAACTGCCATGTAACCCATCCAGGTGAACTTCTTGCTGAGCTTGCGGTAAGCCGCAACAGGGCTCATACCGGTTTTGCGGCCGATGGCGAGCTCGCCAACCATAACGGCGAGACCGACGAATACTGCAAGAACGAGGTAGACCAGCAGGAAGGCGAAGCCACCGCTCATACCCATCTTGTACGGGAAGCCCCAAATGTTGCCCAGACCGACTGCGGAACCGACAGCAGCCATGATGAAGCCAAAGTTGGAGCCAAAAGAAGCGCGATTGTTTTCCATAACTTTCTCTCCTTTATTTTACCTTTGCCGCGAATCGCAAGCGGCGAAAAAACCGGCAGCATGTTAACTTTTCATTAACTGCGTGCCAAATTTATAAACTGACTTTACACTATATTCACACATTTTTCAATACTTTTTCGCTGTTTAAATATTAACTATTGCTTTCGTTAGCTAAAGTTTTGTGCATATTTCACAAGGCATTTGATTTATTCATATATGATATTACTAAATTTCAAGTCTAATAATAATTGTCAATTATTTAGCGTTCGGTTCTTTGTTAACGTTTTCTTAATCAATGCGTTAAGCTTCTTTATGTCTACCCGTTAATTTATTAATACGCACACAAGAAAAAATCCGCTTTCTACTTGATTTTTAAAATTTATATTGTAAAATATCAATGTTATAGACTAATAGTACGGCGACCGGCGGCCGATAACCGCGGACTGCTGGCTTCAGCAGAATGGAGACATGAAATGACTTATGAAATGGACATTGCCGGCTTAAAACGCGAGCTGCCCCTGTGCAAGGTCACCGATGACCTCTACATAGGCGCATTCGTCATGTTCGGCGATGTTGAGCTTACCGTTCACTGCGCAGCAGAGCTTCTAAAAAGAGCTCCCGAATATGACTATCTAATCGCTCCCGAGGCAAAGGCCATTCCACTTCTATACGAGATGGCGCGCCAGAGCGGCGCGGAGAAATACTTCCTCGCCAGAAAAGGCCCTAAGGCTTACATGAGCGGTGTGTTTGAGGTGCATGTCAAATCTATTACCACTATGGATGTGCAGCGCCTTGTTATTGACACCGCAGATGCCGCGCTCATAAAGGGTAAGCGCATTCTCATCATCGACGACGTTATCTCCACCGGCGAGAGCCTTCATGCTATGGAGGAGCTCGTCACCCGCGCAGGCGGCAGCATCGTCGGCAGAATGGCCGTCCTCGCTGAGGGCGCGGCGCAGAAGCGCGACGATATAATCGTTTTAGGTGACCTCCCCCTGTTTAACCCCGACGGCACCGTCAAGGCCTGATTTTAAAACCAAAAGCCAAAAAGAGCTTCCGACGGAAGCTCTTTTTTATCTTGTTCATCTTTTTCGCGTTTTTTTGAAAAAATCCTTCAATAATTGTGCCGATTCCCCGGCAAGCACTCCGCCGTGGATCGCCGGCTTGTGCCCGTAGCGTTCCTCAAACAGATTGATGACGCTGCCGCATGAGCCGGTGTTTTCATCCTTTGCTCCGAAAACAACGGTCGGGATGCGTGAATTGATTATTCCTCCGGCACACATCGGACATGGCTCGAGGGTGACATATATTGTGCAGCCGCTGAGCCGCCAGTCGCCCTGCGACCGGCACGCTGCGCGAATGGCCTCCAGCTCGGCGTGCTGAGTTGCGTCATGACTCTCCTCTCGCTTGTTGCGGCCGCGGCCTATTATATTTCCCTGTGCGTCGGCTATCACGCATCCGACGGGTATCTCTCCCTCGTCAAAGGCCTCGCGTGCAAGAGCGAGCGCCGCGCTCATGTATTCTTCTCTATCCATTTATTCGACCACCTATTGAGTATTTTCATATTATACCGCAGCTTTGAGCGGTTTACAAGGCGCTTGCTTTATGCCGACGTGTCACGAAAAAAAAACACACGCTGCAGGTCTGTAACCTACAGCGTGTATTTTAATCAGTACAATCAGGCTTTGACCACGCTCACAGCCTGCATGTGCTGCTTTATATAGCGATCCTCGACAATGGCTCTGTCATAGGCTATAACGCCGTTATTGTTCCACGGATCGTTGAATATATAATGTGTCTCGTCATAGCCGACAAGGAGCATGCAGTGCTCGTTTGAAAGCCATGTAAAGTTTTCGCCGCTGCCCTTGAGCTTCCAGCACGGGCCGACGATGATATCGCGAAGATCGATGGTCGCCCAAAGCGCGACGGGCATATCGTTATCTATGTATGTACGCAGAAGATAAGGTATATCGCGTCCTGTTTCATCGATCACCCGGTATTTGTCACCCAGCACACGCTGCATGGTCTTTTGAATGACCGGAGCATAGCAACCCATGGCGTCCCTGTCATAGGGGTCGCCCACAAATTTTTCATAAGGGCTCGGACCGTACAAAACTCCGTCAATCTCGGCAAAGTCCTCTTTTTCAAGGTAATTATCAATGAAATCGTATATGGATATGTCGCAGCCGAGATACTGAAGAAGCATGACCGCCGTTACGCTTTCGCAGCCTGTAAGCGCTCCGCCGCCGGTCTGATCAATATAAGGTACATCGATTTTCTTCATTGCTTATGCTGTGACCTTTTCCTTCTTGTTATTCGAGACCTTATAAAGCACCATGATGACGGCAAGCATGATCACGATGGAAATGGGCAGTGCGATGTACCAGTGCTTTACGGTGCCGGCAATTATATAGCTTACAGCCGACACAGCAATAACGGGAATGGCATACTGCATCTGAGTTTCAACGTGGTTGATGTGGTTGCACTGAGCTCCGGCAGAGGACATTATGGTCGTATCGGAGATGGGTGATAAATGGTCGCCGCAGACAGCGCCGGCCATTGTTGCGGAAATGCAGATGGTCATTACCTCGGGCATGCTCGCACACATGGGAACGATGATCGGGATCAGGATGCCCATAGTGCCCCACGAGGTGCCGGTGGAGAAGCCGAGAAGGCATGCTACCAGGAATATCGCAACGGGCAGGAAGATGCTGACCGCTGTGCTGTTGCTGAAAATGCCCTGCACGAAGGTTCCGATGCTCAGCTGATCAACAAGACCCTTGAGCGTCCATGCGAAGATCAGAACAGTGATAGCGGGGATCATAACCTTGAAGCCCTCGACCAGGCAGTTTATGAATTCGCGTGCGCTGACGACCTTCCTGGGGATGTACATGATTGCCATGACGATAACGGTCATAAACGTTGCAAACACGAGCGCCAGGCTTGCCGAGCAGTTTGCGAATGCATCGATCAGGTTTTCCGCGCCGTTATGATATCCGGTGAGGATCATTGCGAACACTGCGGTAACAATCAGTACGATGATCGGGATTAGCAGATCGGACACACGGCCCCTGCTGCTGCCCTCCTGCTCGGACTGCTCCATGTCCTTGAACTCCTCGCCGCCGGAGGTGAACAGATCGCCCTTTGCCGCGTTGAGCTCATGACGGCGCATTTTACCGAAGTCAATGAGGAAGAAGCTCGTGAAGAAGACCATAATAAGTGTCAGTATCGCGTAGAAGTTAAACGGAATAGCCGCGCAGAACATCTGGAAGCCGTTTATGTCATACCCCTCGGGAATGTAGCTGCCGACTGCGGCCGCCCAGCTGGATACAGGCGCGAGAATACACACCGGAGCGGCAGTCGCGTCGATGATGTACGCAAGCTTTGCACGCGATACCTTGTACTTGTCGGTGATCGGGCGCATGATGTTGCCGACCGTCAGGCAGTTGAAATAGTCGTCAACAAAAATCAGGATGCCGAGAGCCGAGGTGGACAGCATTGCTCCCCTCTTGCTCTTTATGCGCTTGCTTGCCCATGCGCCGTAAGCCCTGGAAGCGCCGGACTTTGCCAGCAGAACAATGATCATGCCGAGCAGAACGTCGAAGATCAGGATATTGAGATCCATATTCTCGGCCATGGATGCAAACAGCCGCTCAAAGCTTCCCCAGGCTACATTTCCGACCGATGGCCAAAAGCCGAGACCGGCAGGCAGAAGCGAAACGGAAACGAACACTGCCGCCAGCAGGCAGCCGGCAAACAGCGAGCTGTAAACCTCTTTTGTTATCAGTGCCAAAACGATTGCCACGATAGGCGGAACGATAGCCCAGGCTGTACCGATAAACATAATACAACTACCTCCTAAATTTGTGATAATAACAAAATCGTGCCGCACATGAATATGCGGCACGACAGAAAAAACACTTTTGCAGATATCTTCTTATGCAAAGCTCTCCACTATCGTGACAGTGCGTACCATGTTCTGGCACACCCCAGAAGCCTGACCTGACAGAGCACAGGCATCTTCGGCGAAGCCTCCTTTCCGTTTTCCATGCTGTCACAAAACAGAAAACGTACTGATAAGCCCCGCGCCTCTTAGCATAACATGAATCGGGTGATTTGTTGAAATGATAATATCATTTCTGCCCGTTCAAGTCAATTGTAAATACACATTCCGTTTACATATTGTCGATGTTCACAATACTTTGGCCATGCTCAAAGCCGCCATTGTACATATGACCGGGTATTTCACGCAAAAACGCCGTCCCGGCGGACGGCGTTTTCTTTGAGTTTAATTATATGTATTATGTATTACTTGAGCGCTGCGGTGATGATGGACATCTGGTAGACTTCCTCCGCGTTGCAGCCGCGGCTCAGGTCGTTTATCGGGGCATTCAAGCCCTGAAGGATGGGGCCGTATGCGGCGAAGCCGCCGAGACGTGCCGCTATCTTATAGCCAATGTTGCCGGACTGGATCTCGGGGAATATAAAGGTGTTTGCGTAGCCTGCAACGGGAGAGCCGGGGAATTTCAGCTGGCCGACGACAGGAGAAACGGCTGCGTCAAACTGCATCTCGCCGTCGAGCTTGAGCTCGGGAGCGAGCTTCTTTGCTTCCTCGGTAGCGTTGCGAACAAGATCAACGTTGGGGCCCTTGCCGCTGCCCTTGGTGGAGTAGGACAGCATCGCGACCTTCGGGTCGATGCCGAAGACCTTTGCGGTCTCCGCGGTGGCTATTGCGACCTCAGCCAGCTTCTGAGCTGCGGTAAAGGTTACGTTGCCTTCCTTGTCGACGGTATCCTGATAGTCGATATTGATCGCGCAGTCGCCCATTGCGAGGGTCTCGTCGCCGCGGATCATGATAAAGCAGGAGGATACAAGGTGTGCGCCCTTCTTGGTCTTAACAAGCTGGAGCGCGGGACGTACGGTATCGGCGGTGGAATAGGTCGCGCCGCCGAGCAGGCAGTCGGCAACGCCCATCTTGACGAGCATCGTGCCGAAGTAGTTGCCCTTGGAAAGAGCTGCGCGGCAGTCCTCTGCGCTCATCTTGCCCTTGCGCAGTGCAACCATCTCGTCTACCATTGCGTCCATGCCCTCGTAGGTAGCGGGATCGAGGATCTCGAGGCCTTCGATATCAAAGCCGCCCTTTGCGGCCGCTGCCTTGACTTCATCGACCTTGCCGACGAGTATCGGGGTCAGGAAGCCGTCCTTCTTCAGGCGCGCCGCCGACTCGAGGATGCGTGCGTCGCTGCCCTCGGTGTAGACGATCTTTCTCGGATCGTTTTTGAGAACTTCAATAAGATTTTCAAACATTTTATTTTCCTCCAATAATGCGGTGTTTCGGCCGCAAAAAATTCCGAATACCACTTTATCACTCTCTCGAAAATTTTTCAAGTATTTAGCCCGATTTCTATTTACAAACCGCGATATCATATGTATAATATACAAACTGTAATCATTTTTTGGAGAGAATAAGATAAATGTACGAATACGACAAGAAAAGCTTTGCACAGATACTTTCAGAGCTGCGCCGCACGGTGGGGCTCAGCCAGCGCAAGGCCGCTGCCGATCTGGGGATAAGCCAGGCGCTTCTGAGCCACTATGAAAACGGTGCGCGCGAGCCGGGGCTCAACTTTGTCTGCCGTGTCTGTGATTATTATAATGTAACGGCCGACTATCTGCTCGGCCGCTCGCCGAACCCCGACGGCGTGGACAGGGGCGCGGATATCGCGCGCGTATTCATTGCCGAAATGCGCAGCCTTGCCAATAAAACCGAGGCCGCTTTGGAGGAACTGACATGATACCGCAGGACCATATACGAAACTTTTCGATAATAGCGCACATCGACCATGGCAAGAGCACGCTGTCGGACAGACTTATCGAGATATGCGGCGCTGTCGAGGAGCGCATAATGGAGGATCAGATCCTCGACAACATGGATCTTGAGCGTGAGCGCGGCATCACTATAAAGGCGCGCGCAGTCGGCCTTAACTACAAGGCCAAGGACGGCGAAACATACGTTCTGAACCTCATCGACACACCGGGGCACGTCGACTTCAACTACGAGGTCAGCCGATCGCTGGCAGCCTGCGAGGGCGCGGTGCTCGTCGTTGACGCATCGCAGGGGGTTGAGGCTCAAACGCTTGCCAACACCTACCTTGCGCTGGATGCTGAGCTTGAGATCCTGCCCGTTATAAACAAAATTGACCTCCCTGCCGCAGATCCCAGGCGCGTAAAGCAGGAGATTGAGGATATTATAGGCATTCTGGCCATGGATGCACCCGAGATCAGCGCGAAAAACGGCATAAACGTCGAGGCTGTTCTCGAGGATATCGTCGCAAACGTTCCGTCTCCGACAGGAGATGTGAATGCGCCGCTCAAAGCACTGATATTCGACAGCCAGTACGACAGCTACCGCGGCGTTATAGTTTTCATGCGCGTATTTGACGGACGCATAGCCAAGGGCACGGAGGTGCTGCTGCACTCGACGGGCGCAAAATACAATGTTCTCGAGGTCGGCCACATGCGGCCGATCGGACTTGAGTCCTGCGCGGAGCTGACGGCCGGCGACGTCGGATATTTCACGGCGTCTATAAAAAATGTTGCCGACACCCAGGTCGGCGATACGGTGACTACCGCGGCAAACCCCTGCGCCGAGGCTCTGCCCGGATACCGTCCGGCACGCGCCATGGTCTACTGCGGCATATACACCGAGGACGGCAGCAAATACCCCGATCTGCGCGACGCGCTGGAAAAGCTTCAGCTCAACGATGCATCCCTGTCCTTCGAGCCCGAAAGCTCCGCGGCGCTCGGCTTCGGCTTCCGCTGCGGATTTTTGGGCATGCTGCACATGGAGGTCATACAGGAGCGCCTTGAGCGTGAGTTTGACCTCGACCTCGTGACGACTCTGCCGAGCGTTATATATAAGGTAGTAAAAACCGACGGCGGCGTTGTCATGGTCGACAATCCCCATAACTACCCGGACCCCGGCGTTATCGAGCACGCGGAGGAGCCATATGTCAAGGTGTCGATAATAACTCCCAACGACTATGTCGGCAACATCATGCCCCTGTGCCAGGACAGGCGCGGCGAATATAAGGACATGCAATATCTCGACTCGCATCTTGTAGAGCTGCGCTACGAGATGCCGCTCAACGAGATAATATATGACTTTTTCGATACGCTCAAGGCCCGCACTAAGGGCTACGCCTCGCTCGACTATGAGCTGAGCGAATATAAGCCATCAGAGCTTGTCAAGGTCGATATGCTGCTAAACGGAGATCAGGTCGACGCGCTTAGCTTTATTGCTCATAAGGACAAGGCATATCCCAGAGCCCGCAAGCTGTGCGAAAAGCTCAAGGATAATATCCCTCGTCAGCTCTTCGAGATTCCCATTCAGGCGGCCATCGGCGGCAAGATTATCGCACGCGAGACGGTCAAGGCCATGCGCAAGGACGTTCTCGCCAAATGCTACGGCGGCGATATCACGCGAAAGAAAAAGCTGCTTGAAAAGCAGAAGGAGGGCAAAAAGAAAATGCGCCAGCTCGGAACGGTTCAGATACCGACCGAGGCCTTTCTCGCAGTTCTCAAGCTCGACGAATAGTATTAAAGCCACACCGAACGGTGTGGCTTTATTGTTATATTCACTTCACTATCGCATTCTGCATGATCCACTCGCCCCATTTTCTGTAGGCGCTGCCGTCGGGATGAATACCGTCGGAGGTTATGTCAGCCGAGAGTGTGCCGTTTGCGTCGTCAAACAGCTCGTTGCACTCAAGATAGAAGACAGTTTCGCCGTCGGCGAGAGTTTTTGTGTAGTCGTTGAGATTATTGAGGTTTTTGTTGTTTACCGCCGTGCCGCGGGAATCCTGCGTTGCCGAGACGTGCAGATTCGACATGATGTAAATGATCGCGTCCGGCTGCGCGGTGCGCAGCTTGTCAACAAGATTGCTGTAGGTCTGCTTGAGTGCTTCGATCGAGCCTCCGATATCGTTTATGCCGAGCATTACATATATCTTGCCGAACTGCCTGCTCTGCAGCAGCGCCGGGAGCGTCGTCGTGCCGACTCCGGCAACGTCTGCGCTCGTGCTCATGGCACCGGTCAGGCTCAGGCCGACGGTGGTAAAGAATGTCGCGCCGTCGATGGTCTGCATCATATCGATGCCCACCATGCGCGAGTCGCCGATGAACAGCGCGTCGTTAAAATAGCCCTCGGGTGCAGCAGTGAACTGAAGCGGCGTGGGAGTAGGCTCCGGAGTGGGCTCGGTGCTCTCAACGGGGCTTTTGCTTGCTATGGGATCGTTGTTGTCCGCGTTCTTCCGGTTTTGCAGGCTTACGCATATCAGCGCGATCAGAACGATTATCAAAACAAACGCAATGATCGAAATCACCTTTTGCTTTTTCGTCATTATTTAAGATCTCCTTTTATTAAGGGCATCGGACGACACATTTTCACAGTGCCGCCCGAGCATCAGCCGATATAGGTCGGCTTTTTTCACTTTTCGGATGTGAGCTTGACCTGAAGCTTCACGGGGTTATGGTCGGAATAGGTGAAGCCCTCGTCCAGAGTGTTGACCGAGACAAGCTCAACATTTGGAGAAAGGATGAAGCCGTCGATGACGTAGTACTGCGTGTTTTCCGTATCCGACGGGTCGTACGGCTGATTGAGCAGTCTGCAGGTCGGCGTTTCAAGGTCATATGCAAGCGTCCAGCCCTCGGGCATTATATCGTCAGTTATGGTGCCTGGCTCCCAGTTTTCCTTGTGCGTGTTTGGGAACTTTTCAAGACCGTTGGGGAATATCTGGTTGAAGTCGCCGCCGGCTATAACATAGTTTCCCTTTTCGTACTCGGATCGGATAAATTCGCGCAGCTGCTTTGTCTGCGCTATCTTGCCCTCGCCGTCGTCGTAAGCCTCAAGGTGGAGATTGACGATAACCAGCTTGCTGTCCGTTCCCGATATAGGAAGATAGCTTACAAGCAGACAGCGCTTAAGATTTGCCGTGCTTACGGGCCAGTCGAAGGGACAGGGCAGCGATATGCGCTCGGCAGAGTCGATATCATATACCGTTGTGGTCAGAAGTCCGCTGTTTACCCTGCCTATTGGCGGAACGGGATAGGGCACGAACCTGCACGAATAGTTGAGCGCATAGGTGCTGTTATTAATGCCCAGTATCTCGGTCTCATCCTTGCCGTATGTGCGCGAGGAGTTTTTGTCTACCTCCTGCAGCATAAAAATCGTCGCCGGATCGGCGTCGGAGTAAAGTGTTTTATATATTCCCAAAAGCGAAGCCGACACGGTGTCCTGATCGGCGGATGACACGTTGCTCCCGCCGTCCATGAAGAAGTCCGAGTCCTTGCCGAGACCGGCATAGCCTATATTCCAGCTTATGACCGAAAACTCCTCATCCAAAAACGGCTTCAGGCCGCCCACCTCGGAATTCGCCTCTATCTTGACGTCGGTGACGTCTCCGGGATTAAACTCCGTGACCGACAGCCAAAGAATAAGTGCCGCGGCGCACAGCAGTATGACACCGAGGATTATCAGTATTACTTTAAGCAGTTTTTTTGCCATGTCCTCACCTCTCCTTCGTATATTATCACAGCCCTTCCCCTTATTCAAGGAAATTCGACCGTCTGCTGCGCAAAAGGACAAAAATGCTCGATTTCGCTTGATAAGACGCTGAGTTTATCGTATAATTGCGAGGATATTATTAAGTTTACGGGAGGCCGGAATGATGAGCTATGAGACTGTAAAAATGAGCGACCCTGAGCTGTACGGTGCAATGAAAATGGAGCTGGAGCGTCAGCGCGACCACATTGAGCTGATAGCGTCCGAAAACTTCACCAGCCGCGCCGTTATGGAGGCCATGGGAAGTCATCTGACCAATAAATATGCCGAGGGCTACCCCGGCGCGAGATACTACGGCGGCTGCGAGTATGTCGATATCGTCGAGCAGCTTGCCATAGACAGGGCAAAGGAGCTCTTCGGAGCCGAGCATGCGAATGTCCAGCCACACTCCGGCTCGCAGGCAAACGTAGCGGTCTATCTTGCGCTTTTAAAGCCGGGCGACACGATACTCGGCATGGATCTAAGCCACGGCGGTCACCTGACGCACGGCTCAAAGGCCTCGATATCCGGAAAGTATTTTAACGCCTGCTTCTACGGCGTCGATCGCGAGACCGAGACGATCGACTACGAAAAAGCGATGCAGACGGCCGATGAATGCAGGCCCAAGCTAATCATCGCGGGAGCCAGCGCGTATTCACGCATAATAGATTTTAAGAAAATGCGTGAGATAGCCGATGAGGTCGGAGCATACCTCATGGTAGACATGGCACACATAGGCGGCCTTGTCGCTGCCGGAGTTCACCCCAGTCCCGTTCCCTACGCCGACGTCGTCACCAGCACGACGCATAAGACCCTCAGAGGCCCGCGCGGTGCTATTATTCTATGCAAAGACGAGCTGAAAAAGAAGATAAACAGCGCTGTTTTCCCCGGAACCCAGGGCGGCCCGCTCATGCATATAATCGCCGGTAAGGCAGTCTGCTTCAAGGAGGCCATGAGCGAGGAATTCAAGGCATATCAGCGGCAAACCGTGAAAAATGCGGCGGTTTTGGCCGATACGCTGTCCTCAGGCGGTATCCGCATCGTCTCCGGCGGCACGGATAACCATCTGATGCTTGCAGACACCATGAGCCTCGGCCGTACCGGCAACGAGGTACAGGAGCTTTTGGACAGGGCTCACATCACCGCAAATAAAAACTCCATCCCCTTCGATACGCAGTCTGTAAGGCTCACCAGCGGTATGCGCTTCGGCACTCCGGCGGTCACAACACGCGGAATGGGCGAGGACGAGATGCGTGAGATCGGCAGGATGCTCGTCGATGTCATAAAACGCGGCGAGGATGCCGTCGAGGATGTTAAGCAGCAGGCGCTCATGCTGTGCGAGCGCTTCCCGCTCTATCCCGAGATCGAGATGTGAAAAGCAACTAAGTAGTATATGTCGGTAAGTCTGTAGCAAAGCGGGAATAGATTATTCTCAATTCTATTAACACTACTTGGAATCACGATCGTTTTCAAATTAGGGCGCCAGTCAAAAGGTATACTTTTTGACTGGCGCGTTTTTGCGCAAAAAAAGTTCCCGTCCGTGGACGGGAGCTTTTCGCAGCGTGTCAAAAAAGCCAATGGCTTTTTTGCACGCTTCAAAACGCCATATTTTTTGTGAAAATAAATTTTCACGAAAAATCTCGCTGCGCTCGTCAAAAAGCCTGATGGCTCAGGCTTTTTTGATGGCTATAATCCAACTTGAGGCGGGCCTTGCCCCCTCAAGCTCCCCCGCTGCGCGGTTGTATTTACTCAGCAGCATAGGTTCTTTGACAGTCTCAAAAAAGCTCCCGTCCGTGGACGGGAGCTTTTCGATTAGGTTTACATCGCTTCGATCTCTTTTATGATGTATTCGTTGCCGGTGACGAGATAGGTATTCTCGCTCTGGCAATACGGACACACCTTTGCGTATTTCACCGTTGGATAAGTCTGCTTGCAGTCCTCGCAGAAGGTCACCGCCTCGAGCGTTTCGACCTTGAGCTCGGCCTCTTTCATGTACTTGGACTCCTTGACTGCCCAGTTCCAGCAGTCGACGATGTACTCCGGGATTATCCCGCTGACCTCGCCGATCTGAAGCGTGACGCTGCCTACCTTGGTGAGCTCATTCTCGTCGCAGAGCTTCTCGACTTCCTTTATGACGTAAAATACGGTTCCAAGCTCATGCATGGATCATTCCTCCGATGTGGTCACTTTGCGAATTTTTCCTTGAGGTCCTTGATCTTGATCTTGACCGCACGCTTTGCGGCGTATACGCCGAGAGGCGGGATCTTGTCGTCGGTGTTGACCATCTTGCTCGCCTCGGGGTGATCGCGGTGCAGATGGATGGCGTCAAATTCGCATCTGGTCGTGCACAGGCCGCAGCCGATGCACTTATTCTGATCGACGATGGTCACGCCGCAGCCCAAGCAGCGGCTCGCCTCGGCCTTGACCTCGGCCTCGGTGAAGGTGACGCGGTCGTTCTTCATGGTCTTTGCCTTGCGCGGATCGTGCTTGACCTCCTGACGTACGGGCGCGTCGAAGCAGTTGATGTCGATAACGACATTGTCCTTATCCAGCTCGTAGAAGTCGCGCGGGTTGCGCGCCAGTGTGAGGCTCTGACCTTCGTGGACATAGCGGTGCAGGCTGATAGCGCCCTCGCGTCCGGCGGCTATCGCGTCGATTGCAAACTTTGGGCCGGTGTAGCAGTCGCCGCCGACGAAGATGTCGCTCTGCGCGGTCTGGAGAGTTACGGGATCTGCCATTGCCACGCCCTTTGCGGCGGTCTTGAGCTCGCCGACATCCAGCTCGCCCCAGTCAATGGCCTGACCGATCGCGCCGATGACGGAGTTGACCTTGAGGGTCTTGAACTTGCCGGTTCCGACGGGCTTTCTTCTGCCCTTCTCATCGGGCTCGCCGAGCTCCATGATCTCGACCTTCAGGCCGTTGACCTTGCCGGCAGCGGTACCGGTGATCTCAGCGGGAGCGTTGAGGTAGCAGAACTTGACGCCCTCTGCCATTGCCTCGGCGACCTCTTCCTTGTCTGCGGGCATCTCCTCCTCGGAGCGGCGGTAGACTATGTAAGCCTCCTCTGCGCCGAGACGTACCGCCGTGCGGACAACGTCCATTGCGACGTTTCCGCCGCCGATGACTGCGACCTTCTTGCCTATCTCGACCTTGCTGCCGAGGTTAACGTCGCGCAGGAAGTCAACGCCGCCGTACACGCCCTTGAGCTCCTCGCCGGGTATGCCGAGCTTTGCCGACTTCTGAGCGCCGATAGCGACAAAGAAGCCCTTATAGCCCTGCTTGCGCAGCTCGTCGATGGTGATATCCTTGCCGACCTCGACGCCGCACTTGAACTTGACGCCCATTTTCTTGAGAACGTCGATCTCGGCGTTAATGACCTTGCGCTCAAGGCGGAAGGAGGGGATGCCGAGAGTCAGCATGCCGCCGGGTACCGGATTACGGTCAAAAACGGTGACATTCGCGTAGCCCATCTCGGCCAGGTAGTAAGCGCAGCTCATGCCGGCAGGACCCGCTCCGATGACGGCAATCTTCTCGACATAGTCTGTATCGGGAGTCTTGTGACGGCGCTTTTCGGGGATGTAGCGGGTCTTTTCGCTCAGCTCCTTCTCGGCGATGAACTTCTTGATCTCGTCGATAGCGACGGCGCGGTCGAGCTGGCCGCGGGTGCAGGCGTCCTCGCAGCGGCGATTGCAGATGCTTCCGCAGACTGCCGGGAACGGGTTATCCTGCTTTATGAGCTTGAGCGCGTCAAGATATCTGCCCTCGCCTGCCATCTTGATATAGCCCTGAACGGCGATGTGCGCGGGGCAGGCCGCCTTACAGGGAGCCGTGCCGCTCTCGTGGCAGTTCTTCTGGTTGTTGTTCTTATAGTCCATATCCCACATATGCTCGCCCCAGTGGTTGTCATCGGGCAGAGGCTGCTTGGGATAGACAACGGGACCGTCCTTGGTGCAGAGCCTCTGGCCGAGCTTGGCCGCGCCTGCCGGGCAGACCTCGACGCACTTGCCGCAGGCAACGCACTTTTCCTTATCGACGTGCGCACGGTATGCGGAGGCGGACATATTGGGAGTATTGAAAAGCTGAGAGGTGCGAAGAGCGAAGCAGGAGCCGAGCGCACAGTTGCAGATAGCGAATATCTTATTCTCACCGTCGATGTTGGTTATCTGATGGACATAGCCGTTATCCTCGGCACGCTGAAGGATGCGCATCGCCTCTTCATAGGTGATATCGCGGCCCTTGCCGGTCTCGGTGCAGTATCTTGCGAAGGTACCGACCGCTATGCACAGCTCCTCCTGCATCTCGCCGCAGCCCTCGCCCATAAGGCGCATCGCATTACGGCAGGAGCAGTAGCCGACGCCGAGCTGCCCCTCATACTTCTTGAGCCAGTGGGAGATATGCTCGATGCTGACAGATTCGTTGGTTGCGGGAATCGCTTTCTCGACGGGGATAACGTGCATGCCGATGCCGTTGCCTCCGGGAGGTACCAGAGGAGTGATCTTGGTCAGCGGCAGGAATGCCATGCGCTCGAAAAACTGTGCGATCTGCGGATACTTCTCCACCTGGTCGAGATGCATGTTCATAAGTTCGGCAGCACCGGGAACGAAGATCGGCAGAACATACTGACGGCTGCCGTCGGGAGTATCGTAGTTATACTCCAGAACGCCCTTGCCTGCCAGAGAGTCCATGATCTCCTGGACGTAGGAGACGGGCTTGCCCATTTTCTTTGCGATCTTCTCGGGAGTAGTGGGCTTGCGAAGACCCATCTGCAGAGCAACGTCCGCTTCCTCGTCGCTGACGATGCATTCAAGGCCGTAGTACTCCGGGTCTGTCTCGGTGAGCTTCTCAAATCCGAGCTTGTAGGGTATGCGGTCGGTCATTTTTTTGCCGAGCGCAATGATTTTTTCTCTTGCCATATGTAGCTCCTTCCTTATTCCTTAATTATCTATTCCCTATATTACTTTTCAGGTCTTTTTTCAGTATATCACATTTATCCTCATTAGCACAATATGAAATTGTCAGATAATTTACAATTATCAGAGATAAAATTTATCCTCCTTACGCTCGGAGCAGAGCTTTTTGAGCGTGAGGTGAGCGGCCAGGCGCATGGGAGCCGGCACCTTGCGCGACTCGGTCGAGCACATTGCAACGCACCTCATGCAGCTTATGCACTTTGTCGGCACGGTCCTCATGTGCTTGCCCTTTATTGCTCCCGCCGGACAGTACTTTTCGCAGATGCCGCAGCCGATGCACTCCCTCGATGCTACGGGGTACAGGGGCAGTGCCGCGCTCTTTTTCTTGGCGTAGCCGGGGTCGCCGGGCATTTTGACGGGGCTGAAGCTGTCCATAGACTTCAGCTTTTCGATAAACTCATGTATCTTTGCCTTGTCGGCAGCGTCGGGACGTCCCGCGCCGAACTCGGGGTCGATGGAATGCGGAGCCACGATCTCGCAGCCGGCGACGGTCACAAAGCCGCACTTTTCGGCAAGCTCGCTCATTTCGAGCAGAGCGTCGTCCACCGCACGGTTGCCGAACACTGCGACGGGCACGCAGGGGGTTTTATCACCCGTTATGATCTTCATGCGATCGTACATTGGCTTGGGTATCCTGCCGCCGTAGACCGGGATGCAGAAGAACGTGAGCGTATCGCGGTCGATAGCCGTGTTCATGCTCGGAGTGGTCAGCTCCTGCATGGGCGCGTCGCCGAGCTCCCTGCTGATGATATCCGCAACGGCTTTTGTGCCGCCGCAGGGGCTGAAGTAGAAAATCGCGTATTTCATTGTCTTTTCCCTTTCCTTTTCCTCTATGCAAATTTTTAATTCACCTGTATGCAATAGGTGCGCATCGCACGTGTACCGACGACGGCGTAATTTCCGTACATCGCCGGTGAAGCCTCTATGTTGCCGCCAAGGTTCATATAGTCGAGCTGCTCGCCCGTTTTTCCGTCTATCAGGAACATATTGAAGCCGGAGTTGCAGTACAGCAGATAGCCGTTGCCGTCGGCATCATAGAAGTCCACGGGTGAGCTCCAGCTGTACATCGACGTTTCCTTTTCCCAGACCTTCTCACCGCTGTCCTTTTTAAGCGCGACAAGCGTTCCGGAGCTTGCTCCCGGAGTTCGTGCAATGGGAACGAATATCATGTCCGACAGCTTGTTCTTTCCGACCGCAATCGTCCCCTGAACGCCGCCGGAGAGATCCTGCACGGTGTAGCAGGTATAGTCGGTGCGCCAGACGATCTCGCCCGTCTCGGCGTTGATCTTGAATATCGGTATAGCTGCGGTCGAATACGAGCGCCAGCCGTAATGGAACGAGGTGCTTATGTATATATACGGATGCCCGTCCTCGATATCGACGACCGGGGAGCAGTTTGTATCGTCAAGGACATCCTGCGCCCAGACGAGCTTGAGCGTATTGAGATCGAGACACATGAGATTTCCGCCGTTATCGGCAAGAAAAATGTAGTTGTTGATTATCGCAGCCGATGACTCGACACCCAGCCAGTACCGGCTGCCGCTTCTTGTGCTGCTGTACTTCCATTTCACTATATTGTCCGGGTCCACGGACAGCTCTCCCGTCTGCTCGTTGTATTTTGTGTTGAGATGGATGATGTAGAGTATTCCGTTTTCTCCGGGATAGATGAGCTGATCTGTTTCCGCGCTCACAAGCGGCGATGAGTCGAACATATGCCAGTTGCGGTTTGCAAAGGTTTCGTTATGCCCGAACTCAAACATGACGGAGTTATCAATGAGGTTGACGACCTTCACTCGTGATCTGCCGTTTATGCTGTTAACGCCAGATCCGACGTAAAGTATGGGATAGCCGCGCGGATCAAGAGCGCCCGCGCCCTTGTAGTTAAAGCCGAGATTCAGCGGCTCACGCGTGTATTCTCCGCTCGTGAGCTCATAGAAATAAACATGTCCGTCGAGCGTCGCGTAAATGACCTCGACGAGCTCCTTTTTCTCGCGTGCCCAGGCATACATCGCGCTCATGTTCTTGCGCGTCGCCTCGGGCCATTTTACGATAAGAGGCTGCCCTGTCCATCCGCTTCCGGACCAGTAGATGCCGTCGGTATCGCTCAGGCCGCCAGTCGATTTCGTCCAGAGCTTTGTGAGCGTTTTACTGCTGACGGCTGCCGTGCCGCAGGCCGCGCCGGTGCGGTAATTATCTCCGCGGAAGGTTATGACGCCTTCAAGCTCCGTATATTTTTCGGGAAGGTCGAAGTTTATCTCATAATCGCTCTCGTACTCCTCGACGAGCTCGCCGTCGACCATTACGGCCGTGCTTGAAATGAGTCTTTCCGGCTCTGTCCCGTCAACGGAGCGCGGCTTGAAGTCAGGCAGGCCGACGGGCGCGGGCGTCGGCTCGGGAGTGGGCGCCGGCGTAGACGCCGCAGTCACAATGGGGGTCTCAGCCGTCTCGCCCAGACTCTTATTTGCCTTGACGCCGCGAATGACGACAAGCACCAGCACGACCAGAAGCGCTGCAAGTATGACCGCCCCGATCACGGTCTTTACCGTAGTTTTCTTTCTCTCATCCATATCCTTATCCACCCTGTATGCTTATTCAGTGAAATGAACGTGGTTGTTTATGTGATCCTGGCAGAAGCAGTGATAGCCTGCGCACTTTGAGCAGTAGCGGAACTCAAGATTCGGAAAATCTCTGTCTGTCCTGCCGCAGACGCAGCATTTATAGTTATAATCCTTCTGGCGCTGCTCGTATTTGATCTTCTGCTTTTCGCGGTTGAAATTGACCGTTGTTTTGCTGTAGTGCGTTCTGCCGGAGGAAATTGACGAAATAAGATCTGCTCCGAAGAAGATGAGATAGTTGAGCATCGCTATCAGCGGCAGGAGATTGAACGGGAATTTGGTCGAGAGCATCTCAAACACGAAGAACGCCGCATTTATATACGCAAGCCATTTGATCTTCACGGGGATTATAAACATGAACAGCACCTGCGTGTTCGGATAAAGCGTCGCAAATGAAAAGAACATCGACAGGTAGATGTAATAGGTTCCGATGGAGGCCGACTGCCCTGTGATGAAGTAAATCACCATACCGTAGATAATAGTCAGTATAACGCCGGAGAAGATGAAAATATTAAATCTCGCCGTGCCCCACTCGCGTTCGAGCGTACTGCCGATCCAGTAGTAAAAATAAAAAAACAGCAGAGCCCACATGCTCAGATCCTGCGGTATGAACATAAACGTTATAAGCCGCCAGACCTGGCCCTTCAGTATGAGCTCGGGTGAAAACGCAAAGTAGCTCAAAAGCGTTCTGCTGCTGTCCATAATGCTCAGCAGCCAGACGGCAAGGCTTATAACGACGATGTACAGCATAAGGTTCGGTATTCCGAATTTCGGATGCCTGTAGCAGAACATGTCTATCTTTTTATTAAGCTTTTTCATATTGCTTTCCTTTCGCAGGACATAGTTAGGTATAGTAATCTATAGTATACTATCTTGCATCTTACATCCAAATCGTTATAATGTCCACAAAAAAATTGTCGCAGGAAAAAACTTTTCCCTTTAAACTTCTGCAAGGATATGTTAGAATGTATTTTGTATTATTATCTGCAAATGTGAGCATAGGTGAAAAGATGCAAAACAGAGAAAACAATTTTGATGTCAAAAACGATATAATCGAGGGAAGAAACGCCGTTATTGAGGCTCTGCGCGTAGGGCGCAGTATAGATAAGATATTCATAGCCAAGGGCGAGACGGATAAAACGCTGGGGCATATCGCTTCCAAGGCGCGTGAGGCGGGGATAGTCGTTGTCGATGCCGACCGCCGCAAGCTTGACGGCATGTCGGTGACGAAGGCGCATCAGGGCGTTGTGGCGCTTGTAGGCGTCAACGAATACTGCGAGGTATCCGACATTCTCGACCTTGCCGGGGAGCGCGGCGAGCAGCCGTTTATCATCGTCTGCGACGAGGTGAGCGATCCGAGAAACCTCGGAGCAATAATCCGCAGCGCCGAGTGCGCCGGAGCGCACGGCGTTATAATACCGAAGCGCCGCAGCGCGGGGCTGACCGCCATCGTCGGCAAGGCCTCGGCCGGAGCCGCCGAGCATATGAAGATAGCCCGCGTTCCGAACATCCCGTCCGTTCTCAAGGAGCTTAAGGCCGAGGGCGTTTGGGTCTACGGCGCGGCGGCCGGGGGCAGCAGTGAGCTTTGGAAAACAGACTTTTCCGGCTCCTGCGCCATCGTTATCGGCTCCGAGGGCGACGGCATGGGAAGACTCGTGCGCGAAAGCTGCGATTTTATCGTGAGCATTCCCATGGCGGGAAGGATAAACTCCCTGAACGCTTCTGCCGCCGCTTCAATAATCATGTACGAAGTCCTGCGCCAGCGCAGAGGCTGACCGAGGGTAATTTATGAGTTCAAACGATAAAAGCTCTGTCAATTTCCATTTTGACCTTGACAGTATATTAAGCGAGTTCGGCTCTCTCGACGAAGAGCCTGTCTCCGAAAAGCCCGTCTTTGAGCCGAGAGAGCCTATAAAGGACGCTTCAGAGGCGCTCGACGAGGTGTTCTCCGCCGCCATAAACGATGGCATAAATTCCGCTCCCGTACAGAAGGAATACGATTTTGACCCTGATGCGATAGCCGCAGAGTTTGAGTCGGAGGACAGCGTTTCGGAGAGCACCTCGAAGCTTGATCCGGAGAAGATCCGGCGCGAATTTGCCTCGGAGGACAGCATACGCTCTCCCGCTCCCACAAAAGAAGCGGCAGCGTTGTCCGGCTCTGCTGAGACCGGTGATACCGATGAGACGCTCGACGAGGTAGACCGTATAATCGCCGAGTTCAGGCATGAGGACAAGACCGGCGGTCACGTGATCGAGTCCGGGCCGGCGCCTGCCGCGGAGCCGGAGCCGACAAAGAAGCGCACTGAGCCGGTTTGCTCCCCTGCCGATCTGTCAAAGCCCGAGGATATCCCGGAGCATACCAGGATCAGCTTTGAGGATAATCAAAAAGAGTCGGAGCCCGATCTGTACGAGGGCTCGGGCATAGAGGAAAGCCCCGAGGATAAATACGCGGCCGATGCGGATTACACCGTTATAGAGCCTGAGCCGCCTAAAAGGGAAAAAGCTCGCAGAGAGCCCAAGTCTTTCCGTGAATCCGTCGCCGTGCCTGTCATCTCCGCTCTCGCGTTCATCGCAATGAAGATAAAGCAAAGTCAGGTGACATTGGGCGAGACGAGCTATGAATCGGAGGAGCTCGGCGAGGAGATGCCGCCGGACAAGGCCGCGAGATTTTACGACAAGCACATAGCCGGTCTGCGGCTGAGAACACGTATAGCCTTCATCCTGTGCGCCGTCATGATGTACATATCCTACGGTCTGCCCGTGCCCGGAGCGCTGTTTGACGCGGGCGTAAAAAGCGCCGTGTGTCTTATCATGATGATATCCGTCATGCTCTGCGGACTTGACATCATAACGACCGGCATAACGAGCATAGTTAAATTCAAGCTTCACGCAAGCGCTCTAATCGTCGTATCGTGCCTTTTCTGCATGACAGACGCTTTTCTGTCCGCGGCAAACGTCGGAGAGAAGGTCGTGCCGTTTTGCGTTATTCCCTCGCTGACGATAGCGTTTACTCTGCTCGGCTGTGTTATGAACGCACGCAGCAACCGTGTCATATTCAGTACCGCGGCCGTGTCAAGGCATCCGTATGTTCTGACAGCCGAGTCCGAGCTTTCCGGCGGGGATATCACACTTGTCAAGGGCAGAAAGCCCGTCGACGGCATAGTCCGCCGCACAGAGGAGGACGGTCCGGACGAATCGGTCTTCGGCGTGCTTACGCCGTACTTTATTGCAGCAGCCCTCATTTTGAGCATTGTCGCCGCCGCTGTCAGCAAGAGCTTTTCGGCCTTTGCGCACATCCTCTCCGGCATATTCGTGTGTGCCGCGCCCATTGCGATGCTCATAAGCTTCCCCCTACCGTTTTTCATTTCGATAAAAAGCCTCATACGCAGCGGCTCAACGATAGCAGGCTGGTCGGGGCTTTATGACATCGGCAAGGCAAAGCACCTTATCATAACAGATGCCGATCTGTTCCCGAAGGGCTACGTCAAGATAAGCCGAACGCGCGTATTCGCCGGTATGCAGCCCGAGAGGATAATATCCTTTGCCGGAAGCATAATATCCGCCTCCGGCAGCGCAATGGTAGATCCGTTTAATGAACTCATGCGCAAGGCCGGCAGCAGTCTCATGGACGTTGAGGCCTTCTCGGTGCACGAAAGCGGCGGTCTTACCGCCATGGTAGACGGAGAGTCCGTTTTCTGCGGCAATGCTGCATTCATGCGTCTTATGGGCGTTGTATTGCCGGACAAATATGTCCTCAATAACGGCGTTTATGTTGCCGTTGCGGGCGCTATCTGCGGCGTGTTTGAGATGGAATACACCGCCTCGGATGCCGTAAAGAGCGCTTTGACGGAGCTCGTCGGCTCGGGCAGGCATGCGATATTCGCCGTGCGCGACTTCAACATCACGCCCTCGATGCTGTCTGTTAAATTCGATATGCCGACAGACGGCTTCGACTTTCCGCCGTACTCGGAGCGCTATGCGATATCCGGCGCAGAGCCATCCGACGGCAGCAAGCCCTCGGCTCTTATCTCGCGTGAGGGGCTCGGCCCGCTCGTGAGCCTGGCCGACCACGGCAAGACGCTGTTTAATCGCATAAGGCTGAGCGTCATGCTCAGCGTAATGAGCGCCGTTATCGGCATGCTCGTCATGTTTATCATAAGCCTGAGCGCACTGCCCGGCGTCGTGACAGCGCTGAGCTATCTGCTCGCGTGGCTGTTTGTAACGGTCATCCTCAGCATTACAATAAGTACGCCCTAAAAAAATGTTGCCATTAAATATACAATAGTGTATAATAAATCGATTGCGTTTTTATACGAAATTAAATTTTTAATATATCTTTCAAGAGAGGAAGCAACACATGAGCTACGAAACAAAAAACATCCGCAACATCTGCTTCATGGGTCACGGCAACAGCGGTAAGACCAGCCTTGCCGAAAGCATGCTGTTTACGACCGGCGCTATCGACCGTATGGGCAAGGTCACCGACGGCAATACCGTCTGCGACTATGACGCTGAAGAGATCAAGCGCCAGATTACCATCGCGACTTCCGTCGCTCCCCTAAGCTTCGGCGGCTGCAAGATCAATGTTCTTGACTGCCCCGGCTATTTCGACTTCGTCGGCGACGTTCTCGCCGCTATCCGCGTTGTTGAGACCGGCATCATCTTCTGCTCTGCCAAGGACGGCATTACCGTCGGTGCGGAGAGAAGCTGGAAATATCTTAAGGCGGCCGGCGTTCCCGCAATGTTCTACATCTCGAAGATAGACGAAGAGCACGGCGACTATTACGCTGTCCTGTCCGCGCTCAAGGAAAAGTACGGTGCGGCCATCTGCCCGGTCATGATCCCCATGTCCGACGGCAGCGGCGTTATCGACCTCGTTCATAACACCGCTTATCAGACCAAGGGCGGCAAGACCGCAAAGGTAGCCGTTCCCGCAGCCGATGCGGACAAGGTTGAAGAGCTGCGCATGGAGCTCATGGAGGCGGCAGCCGTTACCGAAGAGCTCATGGAAAAATTCCTCGACACCATGGAGCTTAGCGACGAAGAGATTGTTGTCGGCCTCAAGGCAGGTCTTGCAGAGCGCAGTGTCGTTCCCGTCGTCTGCGGCGCGGCAATGTCCAACATCGGCACCGAGGCTGTCCTTCAGGCTGTCTGCGACTACGTCCCCGCTCCGGAGGATAAGTCTGCCGATCCCGTTTGCGGCTTTGTTTTCAAGACCGTTTCCGATCAGTTCGGCAAGTACAGCTTCGTAAAGGTCGTCTCCGGAAAGATTACCGCCGACCTGTCGCTGCGCAACGTCCGCGCCTCCAGCACCGACAAGCTTGGCAGACTCTACACCATCTGCGGCAAGAAGACCACCGAGGTCAAGGAAGCCTGCTGCGGCGACATTGTTGCCGTCGGCAAGATGGAGTGGAAGACCGGCGATACCGTCTGCGATCCCAAGCACGAGGTCGAGCTTCCGGCGCTCGAGATGCCCGATCCCTGCTACTCCATGGCTATCTCCCCCAAGACCAAGGGCCAGGATGACAAGGTCGCCGGCGGTCTTGCAAGACTTAACGAGGAAGACGTCTCCTTTACCCTCGTCAACAACGCTGAGACCCATCAGATGGTCATCTCCGGCGCGGGCGACATTCAGGTTGACGTTCTGTGCGCAAAGCTCAAGAGCCGCTTCGGCGTCGAGACCGAGCTAAAGCCCGCTCGCGTTGCATACCGCGAGAAGATCAAGGGCAAGGTTGAGGCTCACGGCCGTCACAAGAAGCAGTCCGGCGGTTCCGGTCAGTTCGGTGACGTTTGGATCCGCTTCGAGCCGCAGGATGAGCAGGACGACATGATATTCGCAGAGGAGGTCTTCGGCGGCTCTGTCCCCAAGAACTTCTTCCCCTCCGTTGAGAAGGGTCTGCGCAATGCAGTTCAGAAGGGCGTTCTCGCCGGTTACCCGCTGGTCGGCCTGAAGGCGACTCTGTACGACGGCTCCTATCACCCCGTCGACTCGAACGATATGGCCTTCCAGACCGCCGCACGTCTTGCATATCAGGACGGCATCCCCAAGGCAAAGCCCACCATTCTTGAACCCATCGGTCTTCTGCAGGTCACCATCCCCGATGCAAACCTCGGCGATATCATGTCCGATATCTCCTCCAAGCGCCGCGGTACCGTTCTCGGTATGAACGCAGAAGACGGTATGCAGACCGTTGAGGCCGAGGTTCCCATGGCGGAGATGAGCTCCTACACCATCGACCTGCGCTCCATGACTCAGGGCCGCGGTTCTTTCACCTGCAAGTTCATTCGCTACGAGGAAGCTCCCGGCAATGTTCAGCAGAAGGTAATTGAAGAGGCTAAGGCGCTGGCCGAGGCCGAGTAATATAAAATCAGAACGGCGGGCTTTGGCGCCCGCCGTTTTTCAGGTAACGATATGAAATTTAATATCCCCGAAATAAAAATACCGAAGCTGCGCCGCAAGGAGAACGAGCCGGAGCCGGCATTCGACGAAGAGTATTCTTTCCCCGGCGGTGAAGACGCTGAGGACGTTCTCGACGAGCTTAAGGAGACCGATGTTCCCTCGGATGAGCCCGAGCCGCAGCCGCGGGAAAAGCCCAAAGGCTACGGCATGGTCATATCCGAGGATCAGCTCCGCATGGTCTGGGCCGGTGAGATAGGCTTTTCGCTGCTGATAGTTTTAGCCTCGGTACTGATAGCAATTGCAAGTTAAAAGCTCAGGTCAAACGACCTGAGCTTTTCGTTTATCTTACTATTCCCTTTATAAATGCAGGTTTTTCTACCGGGTCGGGAACGACGGTGTAGCAGGCGTTCAGCATTTCGGCGGCCCTCCTCGCTGCCTCAAGGCTCTGCGCATGGATTGTGCCGAGACTCTCCCCGGCCTCAACCTTGTCGGCAACCTTCTTTTTTAGGATAATACCGACGGAAAGATCTATGACGCTCTCCTTGGTAGCTCTTCCGCCGCCGAGGTGCATGGAGACAAGGCCGACCTCATCGGCGCAGATATGCTTTACATAGCCCGTGCGGTCGCACACCGCTTCAAATTGAACGGGTGCCTGCGGCAGCAGCGAGGTATCGAAAACCGCACGTCTGTCGCCCTCCTGCCCCTCGACGAGCTCCGCGAGCTTTTCCAGCGCCGAGCCGTCCTCTATGCCCTTTTCAAGCATTTTGCGCGCCGTAGCGTCGTTTTCTGCAATGCCGGCCTCGGTGAGTATGCACGCACCCAGCGTCAGGCACAGCTCGAGCAGCTCGCCCTGCTTTTCGCCGTGCAGGACCTGAATGGCCTCCTTGACCTCGAGTGCATTGCCTATCGCATTTCCGAGGGGCTCGTCCATATCCGTTATGACGGCAACGGTCTTTTTTCCCGCAAGCTTTCCGACGGCGGTGAGGTTTTCCGCAAGCTCCTGCGCATCCTCTGCCGTTTTCATGAACGAGCCGCTGCCGGACTTAACGTCAAGGACTATTACATCCGCTCCGGCGGCAAGCTTTTTGCTCATGATGGAGCTCACGATGAGCGGTATGCTCGGCACGGTGCCGGTAACGTCGCGCAAGGCGTACATCTTCTTGTCCGCCGGGTCGAGATCGGCCGTCTGTCCCGCGATGGCGATACCGAATTTATTGACATTTTCAATGAACTTTTCCTCGGAAATACCCGTGTTGAAGCCCGGGAAGCTTTCAAGCTTGTCTATCGTACCGCCCGTGTGACCGAGGCCGCGGCCGGACATCTTTGCAATCTTCACGCCCTGCGCGGCTACCATCGGGCAGAGTATGAGCGAGGTCTTATCGCCGACGCCGCCTGTCGAGTGCTTATCTGCCTTGACGCCATTTATGGCGCTCAGGTCCAGCGTCTCGCCGGAATCGCGCATCGCCATGGTAAGCTCAAGCGTCTCCTCCCTGTCCATGCCGCGCAGCAGTATAGCCATAAGGAGCGCCGACATCTGATAGTCGGGTATCTCGCCTCGCGTGTAGCCGTCCACGACGAATTTTATCTCCTCGGCGCTGAGCTTTTCGCCCTCGCGCTTTTTAACGATAACATCAGTCATCAGCATAGCCGATACCTCCATTGCTTTATCTGTTATGTTTGTATCTTAGCACAAGCGGCGAAAAATTTCCACAGATATCACAGTTTTCTTTCAAATATCAAAAATGTTCTCCCGTCTATGCGCCGCAGCCTATCCGAAACGCGGCCGAGCAAAGCTTCGTCGGCCGGTATTGCGATAAGTCCGTCTGCTATAAGGCAGCCCATTTTGCCGCGCCGCCACAGAGTGTCGCTCACGCCGCTTTCCCGTATCGGCCTGTCGGCGGCGTATTCGATATTCTCCGGCAGCTTTTTTATATCCGCACGGGAAAAGCGGCGGGTTATAGTGAGCCCCGTACCGTTTGGCTGCATTGTTCCCAAAAGTGCGCTTTTCCCGCCGCCGTAAAGATAAAGGCGAACCGGCTTTCCGGGCTTTGCGCCGCACTGCGCCGTAAAGACACTCATAAGCCCGTCCTGATTGATGTTAAGTTCTCCGCAGCTTTTTCCGTCTATGTAAACAGGCAGGCTCCGCATATCCATGTCCTCCTTAAAATTGCTCCCCGAGCATGGCTCGAGGAGCTTTTTCATAATCCGAAGCTCACGGCAATGGCATTGTCGACCTTTGTCATGGTGTTATCATCAAGCTTTCCCATGCGCTCGCGCAGGCGCGACTTGTCGATGGTGCGTATCTGTTCAAGAAGTATAACGCTGTCGCGTGAAAGCCCCACGCTCTGGGCATTGAGCTCGATATGAGTCGGAAGCCTGGCCTTGCCGGTCTGACTTGTTATGGCCGCGGCAATAACAGTCGGGCTGTGCTTATTGCCGGTGTCGTTCTGGACGATGAGCACGGGGCGCATTCCGCCCTGCTCCGAGCCCACAACGGGACTGAGATCAGCGTAAAAGATATCTCCACGTTTGACTATACTCAATTTAATTCACACTCCGAATAATAGTCGCCCGCTACATCTTATGTAGTGTGCTGACTATATTCTCCCACCATGGTGTGAATTTTATACCGGGGTTATTAGCTTACAGTCCAGTCGGATATCTCGACGCTCACGACGGTTTTTTCCTTATAGCTTATCTCGGCGCTGCACGGCGTGAGGCTTGAGTCTATCCACAGCGTTACGACGTAATCGTCAGCCGGTATGATGCGTGCGGCTATCATATCGCCCTCGACCCAGCTTATCTCCAAATGCCCGTCGCGCATTGCGCAGACAATAAGCGGCAGCGCGGACACGGGGCTCAGCTCTGCGTCGTCAAGCGTTCCGATATCCAGCATCGCACCGTCATATTCAAGGCTGAGGCTTTCTCCAGAAAGCTTTGCTTTGATGCCGGATAAAAGCTCAGGCTCAACGACCGAAACGGACGCTGTGTCCTTTGTCTGCTCGTAGGCGAGGGTGAACTCGGCCGTCTTATCGTCATACTGTGCCGATACGTGAGCCGAAAACGATATGTTCTCCGTCGACGAAACGATTTTCACAAACTCGGCAAACTGCGCCTTTCCGTCGTCAGCACAGCCACACAGCAGGATAAGGCACAGTATAAACGGCAATACTCTTTTCATATTTTACCTCCGAAGGTATACTCATTCTATTCTATTAGCCGTTTCGGACGAATATTATTCAAATTTGCTCTTGACATTTATTTAAATGTGGGCTTTAATACTATAGTAATACAGATATTGCTTCGATCGGGAAGATAATATCGCGGCGTCACTCAGAGAACGGCGGTCGTCGGCTGCAAGCCGCCCGTGACGCGGATATTCAGTTCGCCCGTGAGCTCCGGCCAATCCCCGGCGGCGGTTCCGTTAAAGCCATTTAAGTGCGATAAACATCGAATAAGGGTGGTACCGCGGAAGACAGGTCTTTCGTCCCAGTGCGGACGTAAGGCTGTTTTTTTGTTTATTTTTGATCTGAATATAAGGAGAGATACAATGAAAGCATTGATGAATCAGCTCAGGGAAAGCGCCGTCAAGGCCATTCTCAACGCTGACAGTCCCGAAAATCTTGAAGCGCTGAGGGTTAAATATCTCGGCAAGAAGGGTGAACTGACCGCAATACTAAAGCAGATGGGCAGGCTCTCGGCAGACGAGCGCCCCGTCATGGGTCAGCTTGCAAACCAGATACGCGCCGAGCTCGAAGATGCCATAGACGATACGCGCAAAAAGCTCGAGGCCGCCGCTCTGGAGGCCCGTCTTGAGCTTGAAACGGTCGACGTTACCGTCCCCGGCGAGGAGATCCGCCTGGGCCATAAGCACCCGATGTACAAGGCACTCGACGAGATAAAGGACATTTTCGTCGGCATGGGCTTTACCGTTCTTGACGGTCCGGAGATCGAGCTTGCGACATATAACTTCGATAAGCTCAACGCCGGGGAGGGGCATCCCTCCCGCGACTGGTCGGATACGTTTTATTTTGACACCGACAGCCGTGTCATGCTCCGCTCGCAGACAAGCCCCATGCAGGTTCGCGCAATGGAGACCATGAAGCTGCCCATCCGCATCATCGCTCCCGGCAGAGTTTACCGTAAGGACGAGGTCGATGCGACGCACTCTCCGATGTTCCATCAGATCGAGGGCATGGTCATAGACCAAAACGTCACCATGGCAGACCTCAAGGGCACCCTTAATCTTGTCATGCAGGAGCTCTTCGGAGAGGGAACCGTCACAAGATTCAGACCGCACCACTTCCCCTTCACCGAGCCGAGCTGCGAGATGGACGTTCAGTGCCACAAGTGCGGCGGCAGGGGCTGCCCCACCTGCAAGGGCGAGGGCTGGATAGAGGTCCTCGGCGCAGGCATGATCCACCCGAAGGTGCTTGAGATGAGCGGAATCGACAGCGAGGAGTACACCGGCTGGGCCTTCGGCATGGGGCTTGAGCGCCTGGCTATGCGCAGATTCAAGATTTCCGATCTGCGTCTGATATTCGAAAACGACGTCCGCTTCCTGGAACAGTTCTGATGGGAGGAGAAATGATATGAATTTAAGCAGAAAATGGCTCACCGAGTTTGTTGACGGCGTTTCCGTCAGCGATATTGACGACCATGAGTTTTCCGAGGCTATGACCCTGTCCGGCTCGAAGGTCGAGACATTTGAGGATATGGGCGCGCAGATCAAAAACGTTCTCGTCGGCAAGATCCTCTCCATGGAAAAGCACCCCGATTCCGACCATATGTGGGTCTGCCAAATTGATGTCGGTCAGGTCGAGCCCGTTCAGATAGTCACCGGCGCGTGGAACATCCATGCCGGCGACCTCATCCCTGTCGCACTGCACAATTCAATGCTGCCCGGCGGCAAAAAGATAACAAAGGGCAAGCTCAGAGGCGTGCTGTCAAACGGTATGCTGTGCTCTCTCAAGGAGCTGGAGCTCGACGAGCGCGACTTCCCCTACGGTGTCATCACCGCCGCCGCGCTTTTAAATGACTATCATCCGCTGGATAAGGATAAGCCCTCGATCCCTTCCGATATTGCGGCGGGTGACAAGGTGTTCGGACCTGTTATAGCCGCTTCTGTCACCGCCGTTGAAAATGCGGGCGTTAATCTGTGGAAGTGCGAGCTGGATACCGGCAGCTCATGCGCTGCTGTCACAACCGGCTGTCAAAACATCCACGCCGGCGACATGGTAGCGTACAATACTAAATCCGAGAGTATCTGCACTCTCGCTGATCTGCATGCTCAGCAGGCGGAATTCCCCCACTGCATACCCGACGGCATATTCGTCCTTCACGAGGACGGCGTAAAGCCCGGCGACGATATAAAGCCCGTTATAGGCGCAGACGATCATGTCATCGAGTTTGAGATAACGCCCAACCGTCCCGACTGTCTGTCGGTCATCGGTCTTGCGCGTGAGGCGGCGGCGACCTTCGGCAAGGAGCTCAAAACCCACACCCCCGTCGTCAGGGGCGGTGCGGACGGCGTTCTTACCGAGCTTCTGTCGGTCGAGACCCCGGCAGCCGACCTCTGCCCGAGATATACCGCACGCATGGTGCGCAACGTAAAGATCGCGCCCTCCCCGAAGTGGATGCGCGAGAGGCTGCGCGCAATGGGCGTAAGACCGATAAACAACATCGTCGATATCACAAACTATGTCATGATGGAGTACGGCCAGCCGATGCACGCGTTTGACTATCGCTACGTCAAGGGCGGCAGGATCATAGTTCGCCGTGCAAATGAGGGCGAGGAGCTCACGACGCTCGACGGCAATGTCAGAAAGCTCAACACCAACATCCTCGTAATCGCCGACGATACCCGCGCCGTCGGTCTTGCCGGCATCATGGGCGGCGAGAACAGCGAGATCGTTGACGATACGGTGGATGTTGTGTTTGAGTCTGCCAACTTCGACGGCACCTGCATCCGCAAGGGTGCTCTGTCGCTGGGTATGCGCACCGAGGCTTCGGCGAAGTTTGAAAAGGGGCTTGACCCGATGAACACCCTCCCGGCAGTTGACAGAGCCTGTGAGCTGGTCGAGCTGCTCGGCGCGGGTGAGGTCGTTGACGGCGTTATAGACATCGTAAATTCCGTTCCCGAGCAGACGGTGCTTGCACTGCGCCCGGATAAGATAAACGCGCTTTTGGGAACCGACGTTTCCGTCGAGACGATGAAGGATATCCTGCGCAGCCTGCAATTCGGCGTTGACGGCGAGACTATAAGCGTTCCCTCATGGAGAAGCGACGTCGGCCACTACTCCGATCTTGCCGAGGAGGTCGCACGCTTCTACGGCTACAACAACATTCCCTGTACCCTGGTCTCCGGTGAGAGCACCCTCGGCGGCTACTCGGACGAGCAGCTTCTTGAGCAGCGCCTCGGCGCACTGTGCCGTGCTGCGGGCTATGACGAGATAATCACCTACTCGTTCATCTCCCCCGCCTATTACGACAAGATCCGCATGCCGGCAGACTCCCCCGAGCGCGCAAGCTTTAATATCCTCAACCCTTTGGGCGAGGACACCTCCATCATGCGCACGACCACGCTGCCGTCCATGCTTGAGATACTCACCCGAAACTACAACTTCCGCAACAAGGAGGTAAGGCTCTACGAGCTCGGAAGGACCTACCACCTCGGCGGCAAGGACGGCCTTGCCGTTGAGAAGAAGTATCTCACCCTCGGAGCCTACGGCGCGAAGATCGATTTCTTCACCGTCAAGGGGCTCATCGAGGCCGTTATGAAGGATCTTCGGGCAGAGAACGTTCGCTTTGAGGCCTGCACCGATAATCCCTCGTATCACCCCGGCCGCTGCGCGGCAGTTTGGGTGGGCGAGAAGCTCGTCGGTGTGTTCGGTCAGATCCATCCGCTGGCCGCAGCAAACTACGGCGTTGACACAGAGCTTTACTGCGCCGAGCTTTCTCTTGAAAAGCTGCTGGATAGCTGCGGTCCCGACCCTGTTTACACTCCGCTGCCCAAATTCCCCGCTGTCACGCGTGATATCGCCGTCGTCTGCAATAAGTCCGTTCCTGTGGCAAGGCTCATCGACTGCATCAAAAAAGCCGGCGGAAAGTATCTCAAGGACTGTACGCTGTTTGATATCTATACGGGCTCGCACATCGCAGACGGCATGAAATCCGTCGCCTTCTCGCTGACGCTCAGAGCCGACGATCAGACACTGACCGACGAGCACGCTGAGGAGACGATGAAGGCCGTTCTTGAAGCGCTGGAGCGTGATTTCGGCGCATTGATGCGTTAAAAACGTCAAATTTCGAGCTTCGTCTGCAAGATTTCCCGCATATTTGCTTTACAATCGAGAATAAACTGGTTATAATAGCAGCAAGATATTTTTTGACCGAGGAGTGATAATTATGGAAGACATCACAAGAAAATTCGCTGTCGTTGACAGCAAGACCGAAATGCGCGAGATCCTGTCGTCCGTATACAATTCGCTTAAGGTTAAAGGCTATGATCCTATTAACCAGCTTGTCGGGTACATTCTTTCCGAGGATCCGACATACATCACAAATTACAACAATGCAAGAAGCCTTATATGCAGGATCGACAGAGACGAGCTCTTACATGAGCTGCTGACGGATTATCTCGGCGGCGAATGATATCTCAAAACGAAAAAGCCGGCGGAATATTCCACCGGCTTTTTCATTTTGTTGCCTTTACGTTACAGCCTTGTGCTTTGAATATAAAGCATTCGTCTCTTATGTTGCTGCATTATCGTGCTGTTTTTTATACGAATTCAAAGCTTTGCGAGTATTTTTGGACTATATTGGTCAAATAACTGTTTTTGGCTTTTATTGCCTTGATTTTCGGGTTTTCCGCAGTTATAATGTAAAAGCTTTTTATGCGTGCGCAAAGCGGCACACAACACTTTAGGAGGAATAATCATGGCAAAAGCTCTTAACGAGGAATGGTTCGAGAAACTGCGCGCAGACGTTCTGCCCAAGTTCTCTGAGAAGAAACCCGGAAAGCTCAACACCTATACTTACACCGAGGTATGGACCGACAATCCCGACGGCAGTACTTTCTGGTTCTATGTTGACGTTCAGGATAATGTCTGTGTCGATTACAAGTTCGGCTACGGCGAGGACACCGCTCCCGATGCAAGCTTCACCGTCATAGGGCCTTACGAGAACTTCGCAAAGGTCATCACCGGCGAATGGGATTCCAAGACCCCTCTCGTCAAGGGCAAGTTCAAGCTCAAAGGTAACCTGCTGGCTGCAGTAGCTCACCTTGGCGTATATCAGAGCCTCATTGACTCCAAGAAGGCAGTCAACTGGGACTACGGCGTCTGATAGTAAAATAAGAAAGCTCCGACCGGTTGGTCGGAGCTTTCTTCAGCGTGTCAAAAAAGTCTGTGACTTTTTTGACACGCTATAAACGCCACATTTTTTGTGAAGCTTACGCTTCACGAAAAATCTCGCTGCGCTCGTCAAAAAGCCTGATAGCTCAGGCGTTTTTGATGGCTATAATCAAATTTGAGGCGGGCCTTGCCCCCTCAAGCTCCCCCGCTGCGCACTTATCTTTCCTCAGCAGCATAGGTTTTTTGACAGTCTGAAGAAAGCTCCGACCGGTTGGTCGGAGCTTTCTTATTTAGCCTTTATCGCGGCTTCTATCGCCGCTGCCTTGTCGGCCGGAACAAGACCCTTGCTTGTGATCAGATCGAATATCTCGCCGCAGGTTTTTTTATAGAACAGCTTGATTGGGTACTTCAGCAGATTTGGGGCATACTGCTCACAGAGTTCGCGGCCGCCGTTGACTTCAAAGAAATCCTTAACTGTCATGCTCTTAAAATCCATAGTCTTCCTCCTTGATCACATTGCTTTTAAAAAAGCCCTGCCTGATGGGCAGGACTTTATCGAATATTTAATTATTTGTCGCCGTACAGCTCATTGAACTTTGCAATGAGTGCGTCGGCCGCTGCCTGATCGCAGTAGCCCTTGCTGAGAACATAGCCAACAACATCCTTCGCCTGCTTCTTGTGGAAAGGAACATATGCAATGCTGGGCATCTTTCCGATGACGGGAATGAACTCCTTGAAGAGCGCTTTTCCGTTATAGTCTTCCAAAAACTGCTTGCCGGTTACTTCATCAAATTTAGGCATGATAATTCTCCTTTAATTAATTATACGCGGGCCTTCCCTGTGTCCGCCTTGTTGGTATGACCATGTTACAACATTTATGACTTATTTGTCAATACCGTGACGCTCTCTATGAGCAAATTCGACATTTTGAACAAATTGGAGCTTAAATTTTCTCAACTATTTTTTTGCATGGAAGTCGCCCTCTGTTCCGCTAATGAGCCTTTTGATATTGACACGGTGCATAAAAACGACAAGCAGAGCGGAAAAAATGCACATATAAAGCATTGGTTTTTCAGCATTTGTAAGAGCCGCTGCGCACGGCAACGAAACTGCGGCGCACATCGAGCCCAGCGATACCTTGCGCGTGGACAGACTCACGGCAAAAAACACCGCCATGATAATGGCAAATTCCCAAAGCCCCGTCATCAGCCCCAAGGCCGCACCGACTGATACGCCCTTTCCGCCACTAAAGGAGAAATACACCGGAAAGCAGTGACCGAATATACAGGCAGCTCCGGCAAGTGCCTCACCGGCAGTGCCGCCGAGGTATGAGCCTATGAGCATGGCGGCTACCGCTTTTACGGCGTCCAGGGCGAAGGTCGCAAGCCCGGCCTTCATTCCGTAAACTCGCGCCATATTCGTTGCCCCTGCATTGCCGCTGCCTTTTTTGCGCACATCTGCGCCATACACGCGCTTTGACAGTGGAATTGACGCGCAAAACGAGCCCAACAGATAGGCAATCAATACAATGATAATATATTTCATAGCAGGCTCTCCTATGATTCAAAATTTTAAATACATTATATCAATAATTTGAAGTATTTCAATAGTAAAAATGCACAGTACAATACTGTGCATTTTGTCGATATCTTATAACAGGCCGGATATTTTTAATCCGCCCAGGAGCATTTTTATGCCGAAGGCCGTAACAAGGACGGCACTGAGCTTTACCATGTATTTCATGTACCTGCGAGGTATAAGCGAGCCTAGAGAACCGAAAAGCAGCATCAGCGGCACCGTTCCGAGCGCAAATGCAAGCATTACGAGCGCTCCCCTGCCGGCGCTTCCTCCGGACATTGCAAACAGCCACATAGCGTACATGGAGCCGCAAGGCATTATACCCGTCAGAAGTCCCACAATAAGAGGCCGCGCCGCAAATCGTCGGCAAGCACCGTTGGTCACAGAGCAATATGAGCTTTGCTGCGGCACGATCGATCGCAAGCCGGGCAGCAGCCCCCACATATTTATGCCGATGAGTGCAACGAGTATGCCTATCATCGTGAATGCAATGCTTTTGGTCTGCATCGTGTAGCTTATGGCCATACCGAGAGCACCGAAAACGGCACCGATGACGGTATAGGAAGCAAGCCTGCCCGCGTTGTAGCAGGCGGCGGCTCTCACGGGAGATGCGGCAGCTCCCGTCTGGCCGAGCATTATGCCGCCGCACATGGCGATACAGTGTGTGCCGGTGAGCAGTCCTATAAGAAATATGTAGCCGAGCGGCGCTCCCTCATAGGCCTCAGGGACGACATTGAGCTTCATATCCATGAGCAGCCACACGAGAAAAGCAGTGAATGCAGCGCATATTATGTCAACCAAATATTCGATCCTGCCTTTTTCACCCGTTTCATATCCGGCGTTTTCGATGCTGTGAGAAAGCGTCGGCTCATCGCATATATCGGGGTCGTATGTGACGTAGGCACAGCCTTTAAAATAGCTCGCCTTTGCGCTTACTACTCCGCGAACGGACAGAAGTGCCGCCTCGACGGCGTCCGTGCAGGCGCGGCAGATCATGCCACGTATTTTAATTTCCGTTTCGCAGGTTCTCATTTTTTGCCGTCCTTTCCGCCAAAAAGCAGGGCAAAGACCGCCGTCATGCCGAGCGCCGCCGCAATGTATGACGCCGTGCGCGGAAGCTCCGCTTGACCGAGCGCGGATATTTTCCCATGCAGCACAGTATCCCTGCCGCTTCGCACAACGCGTAGGTGAACCTCGCCCGCACGGTCGAGCGAGCCGCAGAGCACGGTATCGCCCATGCGCTTTTCGATAAGCTCCTCGCCGCCCGTTATTGCGGACTCATCGACCGTACATTCGCCGAAAACGATCTGCCCGTCGGCGGCTATGCGCTCGCCGGGCAAAACGCTGATAATGTCGCCCGTGCGCAGCTCGTCAACACTCTTTTCCGATGCTTCGCCGTTTTGAAAAACATGCACAGTCTTCGGCTGCATATGCGATAGCCTGCGCGCCGAGGCTCCGAGAGCATAAACAGCGCGCCGCTCGGCATAGCGGCATAAAAGCAGCAGCACCGTCGTCGCCGTGAGCAGCAAATAATTCGTTATGTCAACCGCGCACAGGACATACAGCACCGTCAGGATAACTGCCGCGGCGATATCGGGGCTGAGCACCCTTTTCTTTATCGCACGGGCGGATGCGCGGTAAAAATACGCACCGGCCAAAAGCGTAAGCGCGCCGAAAATGAGTCTCGCGGCGGCTGATATATCCCAAAGCTGCGGCAGCGAAAAAAAGATCGCCGCAAAAACGCCGCGCAGAAACGCGCTTTGCTTCACCGCTCCGCCGCCTTCTTCGTCGTGTCTCTCTATCGTCACCTCGGCAGGCATGCCGATAACACAAGCTATATGCTCCTCATCTGCTCCCACAGGCCAAAGCTGAGCTTTTACAGCATCGCTTTTCTCATCGCGCTCAAAGCTTGCAACGCAATCCAGCGCATCCAGCGCCGCCTCGGCTGCGGCGAGATCCTCGCATTTTACGAGCGCAGTCTCGGTCGGAACTCCGAAGCCCGCTTTTTTCACGCATTTAACAATGCCTGCAAGGTCGGTCTTATCCTCGTCATACCGGATCTCCGCCCTGCCCGAGGCATAGCTCACCTGCACAGCTTCAACGCCAAGGCACTCGGCAAGGGCGCGGCGCACCCTTCCTACGCAGGCGGCGCAGTCGATATCACTTATTTTCAGCTTTACTTCAGCCATGGCACACGACCCGTTTTTATTTACCACTTGGTAAGATTAATATAGCACCTATCACTCTGTTCGTCAAGCTTTTCACCGGATTTCAATAACAGTCAGGGTATCGCCGCGGACACGGAACTTTACCTCGCGGCCGTCATACTCCATGCCGTAAACGCGCTCGGGATCGTCATGATATCTGGGGCGCGGATCGTTCTCGAGCACCTCAATAAGGCCCTCGGACAGCGGCGGCGTTACGCCGTCACCAAGCTCGACGCACAGCTTTTTAAACTCTGCCGTATCCGTAAAGCCACCGCTCGCGTCGGGGTGAGAGTCGGCATAGGCGACATACGGCTTAATGTCGAATATCGGCGTTCCGTCCATAAGATCGGCCCCGCGAACGTGCAGCACAGGTCCGCGGTCGTCTGTATACTCTATTCTCTCAAGTACTACGGATGACAGGCCGATAGGGTTCGGTCTGAACGGCGAGCGCGTCGCAAAAACGCCCATGCGTACATTACCGCCGAGGCGCGGCGGGCGAACCGTCGGCGACCATTTATCGCTCACGGACTCGGAAAAGCACCATATCAGCCATATATGCGAAAAGCCCTCGAGACCGCGCACGGCCTCTATCTCGCGGTAGTCCGGCTCGAACATGATCTCACCCTTTACATCCGGCGTAACACCGCTCTGACGCGGAATACCGAATTTTGTTTTAAACGGCGTACTTATTCGTGCAATTATCTTCATTTCCGGCATATCGTTCACCAGCTCTTGTTGATTTTTTCCGATTTATAATATATTATATAGTTAATAAACTAAAAGTCAATTCACCGGGAGGCGAATTATTTGGATTACGTTCTGCGCACGCAATGCCTGACTAAGCAGTTCGGCGAAAAAACAGCCGTTAAAAATGTAAGCATGCAGATAAAAAAGGGCGAGATATACGGCTTCATCGGTAAAAACGGAGCCGGTAAGACGACACTTATGCGCCTTATACTCGGAGCGGCTATGCCGACGGGCGGCAGTATAGAGCTCTTCGGCGGAAAAGAGAATGAAAATGAAGCAAGGCACCGCATCGGTGCGCTGCTTGAGTATCCGTGCATCTACAAAAACTGCACGGCGCTTGAAAACCTGCGCCGCTTTGCGATACTGACCGGAGCCGACGCCGACGAGCTTGAGGATATACTCGAGCTTGTAGGCCTCAAGGGAGTCGGAAGGAAAAAGGCCGGGCAGTTTTCACTGGGCATGAAGCAGCGCCTTGCCATAGGCATAGCCCTGCTCGGACACCCGGAATTTCTCGTGCTCGACGAGCCGATAAACGGCCTCGATCCTGCCGGCATCAAGGAGATACGCGACGTTATACTCACGCTCAATCAGAAAAAGGGCGTTACCTTCCTCGTGTCCAGTCATCTGCTTGACGAGCTGTCGAAGATAGTCACGACCTATGGAATAATAAATGACGGCGTTCTCATAGAGCAGATAACGGCACAGGAGCTTGAGGTCCGCTGCCGCCACCATCTGAAGCTCAGGGTCAATAACATCCCCAAGGCGACGGCGCTTTTATCGTGTATAGTAAAGCCAGAGGCTATCAAGGTACGGGACGACTGCATCTGCATGTACGATAAGCTCGACCAGAGCGACAGGATAAACCGCCTGCTCGTGCGCCACGGGATACGGGTCAGCGAGCTTTCGGTGCAGACGTCGAGCCTTGAGGAATACTTCCTCGAAAGGATGGGTAAGTGACATGGGAAAGCTTCTGCATTTTGAATTTCACAAGCTCATCCGTCAAAAGAGCTTTTATATCTGCCTTGCCGTCGCCGTGGCTATGCTGTTTGTTTCTACCTACACGACATATCTCATGCAAAAGGACGCCGTGGATATCGGTCAAATGGGCATAGACGGCATGAGCGTAATGATAGGCGCGGTATCCGGCGGAACGCTGAGCATGGTCATCGGTGTGTTCGTTCCTCTTTTCGTATGCGAGGATTATGTCTCCGGCACAATACGCAATATCGTTACGCGCGGCTACACCCGTCTCGGCATTTTCTCGGCAAAGCTCATCGCTGTCTTATTCGCGTCGGCGATTATGACTATAGCCTGCATGGCGGCGGGCTATCTCGTCGGAACTATATTCTGTGTGCCGGGAGAGCAGCCATTTGACGCGGACACGGTGAAGACACTGCTGTGTCAGCTTGCCGTAATGCTCGCGGAGGCTTCGCTGTTTTACGCGATAAGCACAGTCTTGCAGAAAACGGGCGGCGCTATAGCCATATGCCTCGTGCTGCCGATGGTTCTGACGATAGTCCTCGCACTGGCGGACACGGCACTGGCCGAAAAGGAGATACAGCTGTCAGGTTACTGGCTTGAGCGCATAAGCGGCACACTGGCTTCGTTTGACGTTAAGAGTGAGGACATGAAAAAAGCGCTGCTGACAGCGCTTGGCTACTTTACTGTTACCTCTATCGGCTCATTCGCCGCTGTTGCGAAAAGAGAATATTGAAAAATCCCGTCCAAAGGACGGGATTTTTCATAATATCTTAATCTTACTTTTTCTTATTTTCAAGCGTTTCGCTGCTGCCGGCCTTGGCGCTGGCAGCGACCAGGCCGCCGAGGGCAAGCAATGCGATGACGTTCGGGATGACCATGAGCTGATTGAACATATCCGTCAGCTCCCATACGAGGTCATTGGAAAGAAGCGAGCCGAGGAAGATGAACGCGATGGCGATGATCGAATACGGCAGAACCGCCTTCTTGCCGAACAGGTACTCGATATTGATGCGGCCGAAGAGGTTCCAGCCGATGATGGTCGTGAACGCAAAGAACAGCAGGCAGATCGCAACGAATGCGCTGCCGAGCTTCTCGCCGAACACGCTGCCGAAGGCAAGCTGTGCGAGATTCGTTTTTGCAACACCGAGCGCGGCAAGATTGTCGGAGCTGGTCATAACGCCGGAGAGTATGCCGTCGCCGGTGTACAGGGTGGAGATAACGACGAGCGCGGTCATGGTCAGGACGACAAAGGTGTCGATAAACACGCCGACCATTGCAACGACGCCCTGATCATGGGGGCATTTGACCTTTGCCTGAGCGTGCGCGTGAGGAGTTGAGCCCATACCGGCTTCATTGGAGAACAGGCCGCGCTTGACACCCTGGGAGATAGCCTGCTTTATCGCAAAGCCTATCGAGCCGCCGATGACGGCGGTGGGATTGAATGCGTACTTGAATATGAGCCCAAAGGTTTCGGGGACATACTGGATGCGGCAGATGAGAACGACAATGCCGCCGATGACGTAGAGGACAGCCATGATGGGGACGATCTTCTCGGCAACGGCCGCTACACGGTGCGCACCGCCGATGAAGATGAACGCGCAGATGACAGCGATGACAGCGCCGATAACCCAGGACGGGATGCCGAACGCGTTCTGGCAGCTCTCACCGATGGAGTTGGACTGGACCATCGCGCCCATGAAGCCGAGTGCGAGAATGATAGCGACGGCGAAGAAGCCTGCCATAAACTTTCCGAAGCTGTTGTTGAAGGCTCTTTTAATATAGTAAACAGGGCCGCCGGCCACGGTACCGTCGGGGTTGACGATACGGGTCTTCTGCGCAAGGACCGCCTCAGCATAGATGGTGCTCATGCCGAAGAAGGCAATGATCCACATCCAGAAGATGGCTCCGGGGCCGCCGACAAGGATAGCGCCGCTTGCGCCGACGATGTTTCCGGTACCGACCTGAGCCGCGATAGCCGTTGCAAGCGCCTGGAACGAGCTCATGCCGCCCTCATGCTTGCCGCCGTGCAGCGAGAAGTTGCCGAAGACTCTGCGCCAGCCCTCGCCGAAGCAGCGGATCTGTACGAACTTCGTCTTAAAGCTGAAATACAAACCGCAGCCGATAAGCAGGACTATAAGGATATAATCCGACAGGTAAAGGTTCACGGTCTGAACGACTTTCAATACTGCATCCATTTTCTTTTTTCCTCCTTGTTTTGAACAACAAAAAAACTGCTGAAAAAAATTCAGCAGCTCCGGAGACATATCAGAAAAACATATCCAAATCAAATTTATGCTTTTCTCTGTCCTTTGGCCTGAGAGATTCGGCGCATTGCGCACCTTACACCTTCGGCACCCTTTCGGGATTCTCCAGAGCATCCTCCGCCCCCAGTCTCTTGCGATCCTTGAGGTTTCACAGGATTTATGAGCGTATGTTAGCACATTGTTCACAGTATGTCAACAACTTTAAAACGTTAAATTATTATTTATACAACTGCACAATTAATAGTTAATTAACACAAACTAAGTTCACATATACTACAATGGTTAAACTTCCATAAAGGTCACCCGTGAAAGGACGGTTTTAAAATGAAAAAAGTTATTTCCCTTATTCTCTGCGTTTTGATGCTCGGCAGCTGCATGGCCTTTGCCGACGCTATTGAGGGCAGCCGCACTGTAATAGGCGCAGACCTCGACGCGGACGATATCGCGTATGTATACAAGGAATTCGGCATCTCCCGGGGCGACGTCAAGGAGCTGACGGTAACGAACGCCGAGGAGCGCGAGTACCTGAATGGGGTGGTTGATGAAAGCCTTATCGGAACAAAGTCCATCTCCTGCGTGTATATTGAAGCGCTCGATGAAGGCAAGGGGCTTGACGTTCAGGTCAAGAACATCACCTGGTGCACCCCGGATATGTATATGAACGCAATGGTGACTGCCGGCATTACCGACGCAAATGTCAGGATCGTTGCGCCCTTTGACGTATCCGGCACGGCGGCGCTCACGGGCATATACAAGGCCTATGAGGACATAACCGGCAAAAAGCTCGACGAGGACGCAAAGCTCGTCGGCACGCAGGAGCTGACCGTTACGGCCGAGCTTGCAGAGGAGATCGGCAGCACGGACTCCGCTGCGATAGTAAATCAGCTTAAGCTCATCCTTGACGAGACAAAAGACATGACCGACGATGAGCTTCGCGAGGAAATCAAAAAGATTGCCGAGGAGTATGACGTTACCCTCACCGACAGTCAGATCGACAGCCTTATCTCACTGTGCCGTTCAATGGAAAAACTTGACGCCGCTGCACTTAAGGAAAAGGTCGAGCAGGTGCAGAAGTACCTCAAGGATATTGTCAGCAAGCAGGGCGAGATAAAGCAGTTTCTCTCCAGCGTCGCCGACACGGTGACCGAGTTTGTAAATAAGGTCGTCAGCTTTATACGCGGCATATTCGGCTGATAAACAGAACAGATAAAATATCTGCCCCGCAGGGGGGCAGATTTTTTTATGCCAATCTCAGTCCGATAACGCCGAGGAGCACAAGAGCCATGAATATGAGCTTTTTGGGACTTTTGCTTTCTTTGAACACGATTATGCCGAACAGAACGTTAAACAGTGTTCCGAGTCCTGTCCACACGGCATAGGATACGCCGAGGGGCAGAGTCTTTGTCGCGATGGAAAGCAGGCCTATGCTTATGCAGGAGCACACGAGCGTGAGGATGGTGTATTTTACGTTCTTAAGCCCGTTTGAGAGCTTCATAAACACCGCAAAGGCAAGCTCAAAAAAGCTTGCTATGACAAGAATGAGCCACATCATTTTTTGCTGTCCTCCTCATCACAGAGCTTGAGCCCCAAAATGCCGACTATGAGAAGACCTAACGAAATTAGCTTTAAGGGGCTTGTGCCCTCCTTGAGAACAAAAATGCTTATGAGACTCGTTCCGATGACGCCTATGCCCGTGAATACGGCGTAGCCCAGTCCGATGCCGAGGACATTTACGGCCTTTCCGAGGCAGAAGAAGCTCACCGCGAGAACAATAATAGTAACTACGCTCGGCCAGAACACCGTAAAGCCCTGACTCAGCTTCATTCCGTAGGCCCAGATTATCTCCATGAGGCCTGACGCAACAAGAAGCAGCCATGCGATATTTTTTCCCTTCATGCAGTCCTCCCGCTCAGTCAAGAGAATCTATATACCGGCACGCCGCAAGTGCGGCGGCAGAGCCGTCGGCCGCCGCGGTCGTGAGCTGGCGAACGGTCTTTTTACGGCAGTCACCGGCCACGAAAACTCCTGGCGTTCTCGTCACACAGCTCTCGTCGGAATCGGCATAGCCGGTCTCGTCGAGGTCTATGAGCGAGGAGAATATCTCATTATCGGGGGCATGACCTATCGCTACAAACAGTCCGTCTACGGCAAGCTCGCGCTCTCTGCCCTCGTTGTCGGCGACCCTGATACCGCACAGCTCGTCCTGTCCGAGAAGCTCGGTTATGCTGCTATTCAGCACAAGCTCGACATTATCTCTTGCCTTGAGCGCCTCAACGAGCTTTGCCTCGCCGCGGAAGGTATCTCTGCGGTGGATAAGGTAGACCTTCGAGCATGTGTCGCTCAGGAGCATCGCATCCTGCAGGGCGGAGTTTCCGCCGCCGTTTACGGCGACGGCCCTGCCCTTATAAAACGCACCGTCGCAAACCGCGCAGAAGCAGACTCCGGCGCCCATTAGCTCCTCCTCGCCGGGGATGCCGAGTGTGCGCGGTCTCGCACCGGAGGCGATGATGAGAGCCTTGGCCTCGAACGTGCCGCCGAAATCGGTTTTGACGCGCTTAATATCGCCGTCGGCTTCGACCGATACGACCTCGTCGAGCTCAAGCTCCGCCCCCTGCTCGAGCGCCTGAGCGGTGAATTTATCGCCAAGCTCCGCACCGGATACCGAAGGTATGCCCGGGAAGTTTTCGACCTTGGGCGACCACGTTATCTGACCTCCGAAGGTGCTTTTTTCAATTACGAGAACGCTTTTTCCCGCTCTCAAGGCGTAGAGGGCGGCAGTTAATCCTGCCGGCCCTCCGCCGATTATTATTATATCATACATTGCTTTGCCTTCGTTTATTTGAAAAGATAGTTCTTTATTGCGCCCGCTCCGGCAAATTTTTCGACATGCTCGCCGTCAACAACAACGAGGGTCGGAGCCTGCTTTACGCCGTAGGACAGCGCAAGCTCGACGTTTTCCTCAGCCATGATCTTCTCGCATTCGAGCCCCGCCTTGTCCAGATAGCTGTAGACTATGCGGCAGTTCGGGCAATTCTCGCGTGTGAAGAGGATGGTGCGTCTGCCGGTGGAAGCCTTGCAGATCTCCTCCTCAACGGCGGGCTCCTGCGCGGGCTTTGCCTCGGGGTGCAGAGGTCCCTTGTGCCTGAGGACGGAGGTGCCGATGTTATACTCCTTGCGCTCCTTATACTCCTGAGTCTTACCGGCGTTCCAGTTCTGCACCGGGCGGTAATAGCCGGTGATGCGGCTGTATACCTCTGCGCTTTCGCCGCACTCGGGGCAGGTGAACTGCTCACCGGTAAGATAGCCGTGATTCTTGCAGACAGAGTAGGTCGGGCTTATGGTATAGTACGGCAGCTTGTAGTTTTCCGCGATCTTGCGCACGAGGTTCGCCGCGGCCTGCCAGTCGGGAAGCTTCTCGCCGAGGAAGGCGTGGAATACCGTGCCGGAGGTGTACAGCGTCTGCAGCTCGTCCTGAATGTCGAGAGCGGAGAATATATCGTCGGTGTAGCTTACCGGGAGGTGGCTGGAGTTTGTGTAGTACGGCGTATCGCCCTGAGAGGCGGTGATGATGTCGGGGTACTGCTCAACGTCGTGCTTTGCAAGACGGTAGGATGTGCTCTCGGCAGGGGTGGCCTCGAGGTTATAAAGATCGCCGTACTGCTCCTGATAATCCGACAGTCGCTCACGCATATGGTTTAGAACCTTCTTGCTGAACTCCTGGCACTTTTCGGTGGTCATGTCGGCGCGGATCCATTTTGCGTTAAGCCCCGCCTCATTCATACCGACAAGTCCGATGGTAGAAAAGTGGTTGTTGAAGTTTCCGAGATAATACTTGGTGTAGGGGTAAAGGCCCTCGTTGAGGAGCTTTGTTATGACATTGCGCTTTACCTTCAAAGAGCGTGCGGCGATGTCCATCATCTTGTCAAGGCGCTTGAAGAAGTCCGCCTCGTCGGCCGCGAGGTAAGCTATGCGCGGCATGTTAATTGTAACGACGCCTATAGAGCCCGTGCTCTCGCCGGAGCCGAAGTAGCCTCCGGACTTCTTGCGCAGCTCACGCAGGTCAAGGCGCAGGCGGCAGCACATGCTGCGAACGTCCGAGGGCTCCATGTCGGAGTTTATATAGTTGGAGAAGTACGGAGTACCGTACTTTGCGGTCATCTCGAACAGGAGCTTATTGTTCTCCGTGGGAGACCAGTCGAAGTCGCGGGTGATGGAATAGGTAGGGATCGGGTACTGGAAGCCGCGGCCGTTGGCATCGCCCTCGATCATGATATCGATAAATGCCTTGTTGACCATTGCCATCTCATCAACGCAGTCGCCGTAGGTAAAGTCCTGCTCCCTGCCGCCGACGATGGCGGGCATGTCCTTGAGGTCTGCCGGAACCGTCCAGTCAAGGGTGATATTCGAAAACGGAGCCTGAGTGCCCCAGCGCGACGGGGTGTTCACGCCGAAAATGAACGACTGTATGCACTGCTTGACCTCTTTGTAGCTGAGATTATCGATCTTAACAAAGGGCGCAAGATAGGTATCAAAGCTTGAAAATGCCTGAGCGCCGGCCCACTCGTTCTGCATGATTCCGAGGAAGTTTACCATCTGATTGCACAGAGTGCTCAGGTGGCTCGCCGGAGAGGAATTGATCTTGCCGGGGATGCCGAGGCCCTGCTGTATCAGCTGCTTCAGGCTCCAGCCGGCACAGTAGCCGGTGAGCATGCTCAGATCGTGCAGGTGCAGATCGCAGTTGCGGTGGGCGTTGCCGATCTCCTCATCGTAGATCTCGCTGAGCCAGTAGTTTGCGGTGATCGCGCCGGAGTTTGAAAGGATAAGTCCGCCGACCGAGTAGGTGACGGTTGAGTTTTCCTTGACGCGCCAGTCGAGAACCTTTAAGTAGCTGTTAACGGTCTCCTTATAGTCGAGATAGGTGTTTTTCATGTTGCGCAGCTTCTCGCGCTGCTTGCGGTAGAGTATGTAGGCCTTTGCAACGCCCTCATAGCCGCCGCGGGATAACACGGCCTCGACGCTGTCCTGGATATCCTCAACAGCGATATAGCCGTCCTTTATCTTCGGCAGGAAGTCGGCCGATACCTTGAGCGCGATGAAATCGATGATATCATCGGTGTACTCGGTGTCGGTCGCCTCGAACGCCTTTTTTATGGCGTTGGCGATCTTTGTGATGTCAAAGTCTACGATCTTTCCGTCTCTCTTAATGATCTGATACATTTCTATCCTCCGTTTTTTCTCTCAAACGCCTCTTACCTCGACTGTAGGGACATAGTCCCGAACGGCGTCGGCCAGTGCGTGCATCTGCTTTTCATCATACGCTTCAAGTCCGTCCGGCAGGATAAGGCTGCCGGAGTCCTTAAACTGCTGAAGGTAGTATTCCTTCGCGCCCCTTATCCACCTTGCGGCTCCGATTAGGCTCTCCCTCGTATGGATGCCCTTGACGACCGTCGTGCGGAACTCATAGTCCATGCTGCCGCCGAGCAGAAGCTCCTTCGACATTTCAACGGGTGCAATGTCAAATTCCTTCAGACCTATCGTGCGCGCATAATCCTCCGGTGCGTTTTTAATATCCATCGCCACGCGGTCGACGAGCCTTTCTCTGATTATCCCGGATAAAAGCTCCGGGTTTGAGCCATTGGTGTCGAGCTTTATCTTATAGCCCAGCGCCTTGACCCGCTCCAGAAACTCGGGCATGTCCGCATGCAGAAGCGGCTCTCCGCCCGTGACGGCTACACCGTCGAGCACTCCTCTCCGCTTTCGCAGAAAGTCGAACACCTCATCATCCGTGAGACAGTCATCATTTATCTGCTCGGGCAGAACGAGCATCGAGTTATGGCAGAACGGACATCTGAAATTGCAGCCGGCCGTAAACACCGTGCACGCGACCACTCCGGGATAGTCAAGGAGCGTTAATTTTTGAATACCTGTTACCTTCATTGCGTACTCCCTTATGTTTAACGGTCTAAACAATAGCATAAGCCAATTGTTCTGTCAATAGAAAAACACAAAATGTAGTTATTTTTACCGCTTTGTAACCCGCATCACCACTAAATATTGTGGTTTGCATATTTGCAAAAGGTAATTTTTCCGCGGCATTTTTTGTCTTTGACGCTTTTCCACCGCGTTCAAAACGTTGACGTTCCAACGCTTAGCGCCGTTTTCTTATGTTCAAAAATTATTAATCAACGCGTAATTGCAGGTTTCGCTGCAACACAAGATTTTGTGCTTACGGTTTTATGTTAACACAAATTATATGATCTCTGCTGTAGCTGAGGCCACAGAAATGCCGAAGCAGAGCTTTTTCTCTGCTTCGGCAGGTGTTATTTGCACTATTTAAGCGTCTCAATTAGCGCTTCGGCGCATTTCATGCCGTCTACGGCGGCGGAGGTTATGCCTCCGGCGTAGCCCGCGCCCTCTCCGCAGGGGTACAGACCCCGTATCTGCGAGCATCGGGCATCATCGCGCAGTATGCGCACGGGTGAGGAGGAGCGCGTCTCCGGCGCTGTGAGCACGGCGTCCGGCGCGTCAAAGCCTTTTAGCTTTTTCCCCAGCTCCGGGAGCGCGTTTTCAAGCACCCCGCTTATACGCTCCGGCAGGACATCATGCAGGTCGCACCAGTAAACGCCCGGTCGGTAGCTCGGCGTGACGGAGCCTGCGCCGTCGGTTTTTTTATGCGCAAGGAAATCGCCGACGGTCTGTGCCGGGGCGCGGTAGCTTCCCGATGCGGCAAACGCGGCTCGCTCTATATCGCGCTGCCAGTACATGCCGCCGAGCGGGCCGTCATACGGAAAATCCTCCGGCTGCAGGGTCACGAGCAGGGCGCTGTTTGCGTTTTCCGCGTCGCGGAGGGAATTGCTCATGCCGTTTGTGCACACGCCTCCGGGCTCGGACGCCGCGGCGATGACCTCACCTCCGGGGCACATGCAGAAGGTATATGCGCTCGTTCCGTCGGGCAGGTGAACGTTCAGCGAATAATCGGCTGCCGGAAGCGTGCCGCCGCTCTCGCCGTACTGCGCAAGATTTATGTTCTCTTGCTTATGCTCTATGCGCGCACCCATGGAAAAGGGCTTTGCCTCCATCGGAACACCTGCCTTTTCGAGCATCTCAAAGGTATCACGCGCTGAGTGGCCTATAGCGAGGATAAGCGCGGAGCATGAAAGCTCGTACTCGCCGCCTTCGTCCGTCACCTTGACGGCACGCAGAGTGTTATTTTCCGTAACAAGCCCCGTGAGCTTTGAGTTAAAGCGCACATCTCCGCCGTTTTTTATGATGCTTTCACGTATGCCCTGCACCACATTTATAAGTATATCCGTTCCGATATGCGGCTTTGCGTCATACAGTATGCTCTCGGGCGCTCCGTGCTCGTAAAACGTACGCAGTATCCGGCGTATGCGCTTATCGCGTATGCCCGTGCCGAGCTTACCGTCGGAAAACGTTCCCGCTCCGCCCTCGCCGAACTGGACGTTGCACTCGCAGTCGAGCTCTCCGCCCGAGCGGAAGGCATCTACCTTTTTCTTTCGCGTTTCGGCGTCGGCGCCGCGCTCAAGGACGATGGGCTTAAGTCCCGCCATGCTCAGCACCAGCGCTGCGAACATGCCGCCGGGCCCGAAGCCCGCGACAACGGGTCGCTCATTTACGCTAAGATGCGGTACGGAGTACTCCGTTTCCTCATATTCGGCCAAATTTTTGCTCTTGTTTTTTGCAAGCAGCTTTTCCTCGTTATCCGTCTCCACGGCGACGGAGTACAGCCAGTGGATATCATTTTTCTTCCGTGCGTCGAGCGAGCGCTTTGTGATTTCAAGGCTCTTTATCGCCCAGGCGGGCACATGCAGCTCTCGTGCGGCTTTTTTTCTGAGCATATCCTCGCTTTGACCGATATCGAGACGCAGATTTCTTACAAGTATCATTTGCCGAGCCTCCCCGCCGTCACTCCGCTTGCCCACGCCCACTGGAGATTAAAGCCGCCGCAGTCGGCATCGACATCCAGAAGCTCGCCTGTTATGAACAGATGCGGCACAAACCAGCTCTCAAGCGTTTCGGGATTGACTCCCGTTGTTTTTATGCCCCCGGCTGTTACCTGTGCGTGGTCGAAATCCTCAACTCCGCGCAGTGCTATCGCAAAATCGCGGCAGGCATTCGCTATGGCCGCAATGTCCGCATCCGTGAGCTTATCCAGCGGCATAGAGCCGGGAACGCCCGCATATTTTACGGTCATTTTGCCGAGGCGATTGTGCAGAACGCCGGTGAGCGCATCGTCAGCGCAGAGCGCAGGGTTATTTTTTATCCGTGTACGCAGCTTATACTCAATGTCCGTGTCGCCGGAAAGGTCAATGTGTATAACTCCCCTACCTGTCTTTGCAGCGGCGCGGGAGATATCGAACGCCGCCGGGCCGGAGAGCCCTGTCTCCGTAAATTGCAGCTCGCCGCAGCTTTGTGCGAGCGTTTCTCCGTCGTTTTCAAGGCGCAGCTTCGCCATGACCCTCACGCCCTTGAGGGCACGCGGATACGTGGGATCTGTTATAAGCTGAACGAGCGACGGCAAAAGGCGCGTACACTTATGTCCAAGCGGCTTTAAAAGCTCATATCCGTCATGAACTCCGCCGACCCTTGCTCCGGCCGCGCCGCCGCAGGAGACTATGACGAAGTCGGCGCTTATGCCTCCCTCGTCGGTCAGGACGGCAAAGCCCTCGCCGCGTCTTTCGATTTTCCGCGCCGGGCAGGAGGTCTTTACCGTTATATTATCGCGCATGAGCGCAAAGCGCAGAACATCGACAACGCTGTTTGCCGAGTTTGACTGCGGATATACTCTGCCGCCGTACTCGCGGCTCACGCTGAGGCCGAGTGTATCGAAAAAGCGCAGCGTATCGTCCGGCGTAAAGCCTGCCAGCACCGCATCGGGAAAGCCGGACTGTGAGCCGTGATAATGCCCGGAAAAAGCGCCGGTATTGGTGAGGTTGCATCTTCCGTTGCCTGTGCTCAGGAGCTTTTTGCCGACGCGCTGCTGTCTCTCGAGCAATATTACATTATTATTTTTATCCTCCGAGGCCGTTATCGCAGCCGCCATGCCCGACGCTCCGCCGCCTATAATTACAACATTATTCATTTCACTCTCCGCAGTGATAGAGTATATCGTGCGCCACCGGCTCGTAAAACGCACGGCGTATCTCGTCTGAATCGTGCGTCCGGCCGAGGATGCACATTATCTTGGCAAGCGCCGACTCCGTGGTCATATCATACGCCTCGAGCACGTTGCGCCAGCCCTTTAATCTGTGCCCGACATTGTACACCGCAAGATCCGAGCCCTCGTTCTGCACCTGGGTGGTCATGATTATGATCTTGCCTCTGCTTATGGCGTTTATGACGATATCCAGAAGCTTATCATCGCCGTAGGACGGCAGTCCGCCGACGCCGAAGGCCTCGATTATCACGGCGTCCTTGCGCTCGGTCAGAAACTGCAAAAGCTCAAAATCTATGCCGGGGATCAGTTTTATAAGCCCGACATTCGTATCAAGCTCGGTGGAAAACTCGGGTCTTTCGCTGCTTTCGGGCTTGATGTACTGCATGAGCACCCCGTCCTGAAGAGTTGCGATATAGGGGTAGTTTATGCTGGAGAAGGCCGCGTAGGACTTAGACCTTGTTTTCCTCGCCCGTGTGCCGAGTATGACACGGCCGTTAAAGACTATATTCACGCCGCATATATCGTCCGAGCAGGCGCAGGTGAAGGCGTCAAGGAGATTTATCTTTGAATCGGTCGAGTCAAAGCCTATAGGCTTCTGCGCACCGGTGAGTATAACAGGCTTTCGGGAGCCGCGGATCATATAGCTCAGCGCCGCTGCAGTATAAGCCATCGTGTCCGTTCCGTGGCTTATGACAAAGCCGTCGTACTTATCGTAATTATCCCTTACGCACTGCGTTATCTTCACCCAGTGCGCGGGAGTCATGCTCGTGCTGTCGACATTAAAAAGCGATATGCACTCGACGCGGCACAGCTTCGATATAGCAGGGACGAGCGCAAGAAGCTCCTCGGGGCTCAGCTGCGGCGAAAGTGCGCTGCCGCTTAACTGCGAGGCGATGGTGCCTCCCGTTCCTATCATGAGTATGCTCTTCATTTTCGTTCGAACACCCCGCTTTTGCCGCCCGTCTTTTTAAGCAGACGGATATCCGTTATCTCGATATCGCGCTGCACGGCCTTGCACATGTCGTAAACCGTCAGCGCCGCGACGGACACCGCCGTGAGCGCTTCCATCTCGACGCCGGTCGCGCCGGTACACTTCGTTGTGGCGACGATCTCGACGCTGAGGCTTTCCTCGCACAGCGAAATGTCGATATCCACGCCCGATATCATTATCGGGTGGCACATGGGTATGATCTCCGAGGTGCGCTTTGCGCCCATTATGCCGCCGATCTGCGCGACGGACAAAACGTCTCCCTTTTTCATGCCGCCGGAGCGTATGAGCTCAAAGGTCTCGGCGTTGACTATCACACGCCCCGCCGCGACCGCCGTGCGCACGGTGTCCGCCTTTTCGGACACGTCCACCATCTTCGCTCTGCCGTTTTCATTAAAATGCGTAAAATCTGCCATAATAATTCTCCGTATCGTTAAGATATGCTTATTTTATATTCCGCCCGGCACCTTGTCAATGCTCATGCGGCGCAGTATGTAATTGTTAACGTACAACGAACAATATGTTAACTATTACTAATACTGCTTGCATTTATAAATTTTATATGCTACCATATGCGTAGATATTGTATATACACGTTACCGAAAAGCTGACTAAATGCAGACACTGAAGCCGTTTGGCTACCGCTGATCAATTTTTATTAGCCTCAATCAGACGCATGTTGTTAACTTGAAAGGATGTGTTTAAGTGCAGTATTTATCTAAGTGCCAAGTATTTAATCTCTCCAGCAGAACGCTTACATACTATTGCCTTCTTTATGGAGGACAACTAAAGCGTCTTTCATAAAGTGCATAGATTTACTTGCTTTGCAACAAATCTATGCACGCTAATTGAGAATTTGGAAGGCAGCAACGCGTTAGTATAGTGTTGATTAATGGAGGTATTTAATGAACAAAAGGCGAATTATTTCGGTATTTGCGGTAATTTTGCTCACTTTCTCTTTAACGAGCCAAGCATTTGCCGCTACATCAGGTAATTACTTTAATGGTGGTTGGAAATTCATTTCCAACAAGGGCGTATTAGCAACAATTGAAACTCAAAATCCCCATGTTAATGCCGACAGTTCTGTATCTGCATGGGTAATGACTTGTGATTCAAACTATACCACCAAATATGCACAAGTCGGCTACCTGAAATTTTCTTATAACAGCAAACCATATTATTTTTATGAATATAATAATAACAGCAGCTCTTCATGGTTTCAAAAACAGCTAACCTCTGCTCCCGCAACAGGAACACATCACACGTATAAGGTTGGCTGTGATAATACAAGAATGTACTTTGTAATTGATGGCACTACTTATGCGGAAGTTGCGTTATCAAAAATTCCTTTTACGCGCAATACGATTGAGGTCTTAACAGAAACACACAGCGTTTCTGATCAAAGCCCCGGTTCTTGCTCTAATCCGCTAACAATGGGTGCGGTTAAATACAAAAGCAATTCTGATACATGGTACAGCACAAGTTGCACTTGTTCATCGGGCATCACCGGAATGGGCGATTTATCCACACAGCGCAATAACATTCCCTCTTCAGGTGCTTCAACTTGGGAAGTTTGGGATTCTCGTTATTAAGGAGGTATTAAAATGAAAAAGCGTATCAAAATTTTTGCCGGAGCTTTAGCTGCCGTGCTCATATTGTCCGCGTCAGTGGCATACGCTTTGTCGGCAGAGCCCGAAGCAGCAAAAGCAAGCGGCCGGGAACAGGTTTTGGATACCGTTTCGGTCTGTGATGAGTCTGTTCCGCTTACAGGAACCTTGCAGGCGCTGACCGACAGAGTCGACCCCGCCGACCGCGGTTTTTCCGTCGCGGAGCTTGCGGCAGAAAGCGTACAGTCTTCCGGAAACGCAATGATAGACCGCGATGCAGCCCTCTCGGTCGCGTCAAAACACCTTGAGGCAATGACCTCTTCCGCTCCGAGCTCGGTAAACGCCATTCTTGCAAGCTTTACCGACAACGAGTCGGCTGTCATTAACGAAAGTGGCAGAACGCTCCAAAATGCTCCCGCATGGGTGGTCACCTTTACCAATGTTACGCTCACCACGCAGGGCAACGGCGGTACAGTCCTTGCCGATTCGACCATGGTCATAGACGCATACTCGGGAGAGCTTCTCGAGGTCATATCCTACGGCGTATAACAAATATGCAAACAGCTCACGGCAGCGCGCTGCCGTGAGCTGTTATTTTTATTATTTACTCCACAGATATCATGTAATAATAGACGGGCTGGCCGCCGTTTACTACAGTGACCTCCGCGTCTGGGAAGGCTTTCTCAAGCGCTTTCGCCGTGGTCTCCGCGTCCTCTCCGCTCACGTCCTCGCCGTAGTAAACGGTGATGATCTCGGGCTCAAGGTCCTCAAAGGCTTCGGACATTTTATCCAGCATGGATGGCATCTCAGTAAAGCTGCCGATGAGCTTACCGTCTAAAAGCGCAAGGTATTCGCCAGCGTGGATGGCATAGCCGTCAAAGTCCGAGTCGCGGGCGGCGTAGGTGACCTGAGCGGTGTGAACGCTCTCAAGGGACTCGGTGAGCGTCTCGACTATGTCTGACACCTCGCTGTCCGGGTCAAAGCTGAGCATCGCGGTTATTCCCTGGGGAATAGTCTTTGTCGGGATGACGACAACGGTCTTATCCTCGCAAAGGGGGATGCTCTGCTCGGCGGCCATGATTATGTTCTTGTTGTTCGGCAGAACGAACACGATCTCAGCCGGGGTGCGGTTAATCTCCTTTATGATATCCGCAGTCGAGGGGTTCATGGTCTGGCCGCCGGTGACGATCGTGTCGGCGCCGAGCTCCCTGAACAGGTTCGCAATGCCATCGCCCGCGCAGACGGCAACTATGCCGTAGCGCTTGGTGGGGGCGGCATGCAGCTCATCCGTGGACTCAAGCTCCTGCTCGACCTTTTCAAGATCATCTGTCGTCTGAGCCTTGCGGCCGGCCATTATATCGTCATACTGCGTGCGCATGTTCTCTATCTTGGCAAGCTCCAGCGTACCGTACTGCTGGCTCTTCGTGAGCGCCTCGCCGGGTATATTCGTATGAACATGCACCTTGAACGCCTCGTCGTCCTCGCCGATGACAAGGCTGTCGCCTATGCTGGAAAGATAGGCGCGCAGCGGCGTGAGATCGACGTTAGGCTCGTGCTTGCGGACTATATACACGGTATCGAAGGCGTAGGTTATCTCATCGGTCCCGAACATGTCGAACGCGCTGCTTTCATTTGCTGCAACGCCTGCCTGAACAGCGGCCGTGGGAGCCTTGATCTCTCCGCGCAGACATGCGAGCATGGCGGTGAAGATGACGATATATCCCTTTCCGCCGGCGTCAACAACGCCGGCCTTCTGCAGAACGGGGTTCTGATTGACTGTGTTATCAAGAGCCTCACTGCCTATCCTGAGCGCGGTCTCGAGCAGCTCCTCAATATCCGTGCCCTTCTTGGCATACTCGACGGCGGCTGCCGATGCCATACGCGCAACGGTCAGTATAGTGCCCTCGGCAGGCTTCATAACTGCCTTATAGGCCGCATCAACGCCGTCCTCCATCGCGGCCGCGAATTCCTTCGCGCCGACTGTCTCCATTCCCTTGAGTCTGCGTGATATGCCGCGGAACAGGAGCGACAGTATAACGCCGGAGTTTCCGCGTGCGCCGCGCAGAAGAGCGCCGGCCACGCAGTCGGCAACTGCATCTACAGCGTAAAACTCTTTCTTTCTCAGCTGGGCAGCGGCCTCGTTCATCGTAAGGCCCATATTTGTACCCGTATCTCCGTCGGGAACGGGAAAAACGTTAAGCTCATTTATCTGCTGAGTATTCTCAGCAAGCGCGGCGTCAGCGCAGAGGATCATGTCCTTAAACACCGCGGCGTCTAAATATTCTCTCAAATCAAAAGCACCTCCGGGAGGGATTATCTCTGTAATTAATCGACTATGACGGTGTCGACATAAACGTCGACGCTCTTAACGGGAACGCCCGTGGCCTTTGCGACCTTGTAGCGCACTTCCTTTATAATGCTGCGGCACACGGCGCTTATATTAACGCCATTGTCAACGCCTATGTGCAGCTCAAGCGAAAGCGTGCCGTCGTCATTAAGGTGAGTAATAACACCCTTTGACATCGATTCGCGTCTGAGAAGCTGGCGCGGGCCGCCTTCCTTATTGCGCCCTGCCATGCCCTTAACGCCGAAGCAGCTTGTCGCCGCCGCGCCGGCAATATTCGTAAAGACCTCACTGGTGATGCTTATATTTCCAAGCTCATTGCTGATGTTCACCATATTGAAAGGCTCCTTTCATTAAAAAATACGCGCAATTATAAAATTGCTACAATAGTATAATACACCGATTCAAAAAGTACAAGCAATAATTTGATGTTTACAGCGCATTTTTTTGGTGTTAAACTCAAAGTACATAATATAATTTATAATTATTACCTTCGGGAGGAAAAGATATGACAAGAAAGTACAAGACGATGGACGGCAACGAGGCGGCG